>Ga0213866_10001156_pt1 | contig 19900 bp, 21 predicted proteins | sample PICome_11_FD_160079 | JGI IMG/M metagenome (GOLD analysis project Ga0213866, IMG submission 160079) | Coastal seawater microbial communities near Pivers Island, North Carolina, United States - PICO284 | ecosystem: Environmental > Aquatic > Marine > Coastal | place: USA: North Carolina...
AATGGAAGACAGTTATATGAAGACGGACTAAATGATATTAATGCTCTGATGGATAAGATGTCCAGCACATATGAGTTACCACCTTTAGACATGATCGGTTGATATTATGCCACTAAATCCATTTTTTCTTTCAGGTTCCAAAGGTGAGCAAGGTCTCATACAAGATTTGATCAATGAACAGATCAAAATGTATGGGGTCGATGTTCACTATATCCCTAGAAAATTCTTAACTAAGAATACTGTCCTTAAGGAAGTTATTGAGTCGCAGTACGATTCTGCTTTCCCTATTGAAGCATATATTTCGAATTCTAGTGGTTTCGGTGGACAAGGAACCTTACTATCTAAGTTTGGCATCACTGAAGTCGATGATCTTACCCTTGTCATCTCAAGAGAAATTTTTGAATTATACATTACCCCACTCCAGAAGAATCTGGAAGATATTGAGCTTGCTACAAGACCAAAAGAAGGTGATCTAATTTTCTTCCCACTGGGTGACAGAATATTTGAAATTAAGTATGTGGAGCACGAATCTCCATTTTATCAACTCAAGAAGAACTATGTTTACGAGTTGAGATGTGAACCATTCAGATATGGAAACGAAGTTATCGATACGAGCATTGACGTTATCGATAAGTCCGTTGAGGATGAAGGAATTATCACCACACTCAGTTTTGTTGGTGGTGGTAGAACAGCAACTGCTCAAGTAATCGTGGGACTTCAGTATGTGACTGAAGTATTCGTCAATGAAGATGGAAATGGTTATGACTTCCCACCAACAGTTACCTTTAGTCCTCCAGAAACACCAGGAGGAGTTACTGCTAGAGGTTTTGCATTAACCACAAGTGTTGGAGATGCATCATCTGTATACGATGTCATCCTCTCTAGTACTGGTTCTGGATATGAAAATCCACCAACAATTACATTCATTGGTGGTGGAGGTGCTGGAGCTGCAGCAACTGCTTCTATAGCAGGTGTTGGAGTCACTGGCATCATTGAATTCCAGATGCTTGATAGGGGTGAGGGTTACTTAGATGATGGCGATGCTGTTATAACAGTTTCACCTCCTAATGACGTAAATCTTGCTCCAGGTGCTGGTGTAACCGCAGTTGGTATCGCATCGGTACAAAATGGCAAGGTAGTTTCTATAAATATTCTTAACACTGGTATTGGATATGCTGGCTCAGGTATTTCCACAGAGATCAATGTTACCGTATCTTCACCAAGATACGCCGGATTCGGAACATATCTGTTCAACGAAATAGTAACCGGACAAACATCAGGAGTAGAAGCAAGAGTCAAATCTTGGGATGCTCCATCCAGAGTTCTCAAGGTCGCAAACGTTAGTTCCAACGTACAAAACGTATCTTTCTATCCAGGAGAAGTTGTTGTTGGTTCTTCATCTTCAGCATACTATAAACTTGCCGAATATGATTCTGAGGATCTTAATGATCCATTTGCAGAAAATAAAGACATTGAAACGGAAGCAGATGCAATTCTTGATTTCTCTGAATCAAATCCATTTGGTAACTATTAATGTTAGGAACATACTACTATCACGAAATACTCAGAAGAACGACAATTGCTTTTGCAACGTTGTTCAATGATATTCATATCAGACATAGGAAAAAAGGAACTGATAAAACTACTGATATTAAAGTTCCTTTGAGTTATGGTCCTACTCAAAAGTTCCTTGCTCGTCTTGAGCAGCAACCAGAATTAGAGAGACCGGTTCAAAACGTTCTTCCTAGGTTGTCATTTGAAATGACTAATATTCAGTATGATGCTAGCAGAAAAACTTCTATCACACAAACTTTTAAAGCATGTGAGGATGGAGGTCAAATAAAGAAAGTATTCCTACCAATACCTTATAATATTGGGTTTCAACTTAATATGATGAGTAAAATTGAAGAAGATACTCATCAAGTAGTAGAACAAATTCTACCATTTTTCCAACCAGCATTTAATTTAACAGTCGATCTTGTCGATTCTATTGGTGAGAAGAGAGATGTTCCTGTGATCCTAGATAGTGTTAGTTTTACTGATGATTATGAAGGAGATTTTTCAAGTAGAAGAGTTTTAATATATACCTTCAATTTCACTGTCAAGACATATCTCTTTGGTCCTATCGCAGACAGTACCGATGGACTCATCAAGAAGGTTCAAGTTGATCTCTATAGCAATACTGATGTTCAAATTGCTAAGAGAGAAACTAGATATACAGTAACTCCAGATCCTATTGATGCTGCACCAGAAGATGATTATGGATATAACGAATCCATAGAAAATCTATTCGATCAATAAACCATGCAAGATTTTAATGAAGATGACATGTCGATTGACGTGAATGTAACAGAAGCATCAATTGTCAAGAAGGAAGAAAAGCAGAAACCTGATGACATCACAAAAGATTATGAGTATACCCGTGCAAATTTGTATTCATTGATTGAAAAAGGTCAGGAAGCAATCAATGGAATCATGGAGCTTGCTGGAGAAGGTGGCAGTCCGAGAGCATACGAAGTTGCAGGGCAATTAATTAAGAACGTTGCAGATACAACAGATAAGTTAATTGATCTTCAGAAGAAACTGAAAGAAGTTGAAGAAGAATCCAATAAAACTACTAATGTTACTAATAATGCTTTCATATTTGAAGGTCCTACAAATCAACTCTCCAAGTTACTAAAAGAAGGTTTTCTAAATAATAAAGAGTAATCTCTCATTACTAATGCTGAATGAAGAAGCATGTCCTATATGTGGATATTTGCCCTGTCAATGTCTTGAAGGTACTATTACCGAAAAGCGTGATGGTAAAGGTGCAAAATCTAAAGGTTATTCACTCCGTGATTGGTTCAAAGGTGGTGGATGGGTTCAAGCTGGTGGTAAGTATGATGGGAAACCATGTGCCAAACAACCAGGACAAAAGACCAAACCATTCTGCCGTGATGCAGATGATCGTGCTGCAATGAGTAAGGACGAAAGGGAGAGAAGAGCAAAGAAAAAACGTAGAGAAGATCCAAATCCTGATAGGAAAGGGAAGGCAAAAATGGTATCAGCATCATACTCTAATTGGAGATCTGAAATAGATTATCTCCTAGAAAAGAAGAAAGATGAGAGAATTGCTAATGTTATGGGAGGACCAACCCTTCCAGGTGAGAAAGGTAGAAAAGCATATCCACCTGGTAAAGCACCAAAACCAACAGGAGCTCAATTACCTGTATTGAAAGCAGGTGTAGAACCAGAAGGTGAGGTAATTGATGAGAAGAAGGATGCTTGTTACCATAAGGTCAAAAGAACTGCCAAAGTTTGGCCTTCTGCATACGCTTCGGGTCGTTTAGTTCAGTGTCGTAAGAAAGGTGCTGCTAATTGGGGAAATAGTAAGAAAACCAGAAAAGAAGCATTTGAGTTTTCTAACTGGAGAGATGATTTCAAAGCAACTGAATATGAATTCATTGATATCATCAAACCAGCACCTATGAAAGGTCTTGCTGAAGCAAAGACAAAAGATCATGAGCATCAGATGGCAAGATCTGAAATCTCTAAAATTGTCTCTGCAGCAGGAAGATTGAAGAAAAAAGTTAAAGGTGAAGGGAACCTGAAAGCATGGGTTCAATCAAAGATTACTAGAGCAGCAGATTATATTGATACTGCAGCAGATTATATGGATGGTAATGAGGGAAGTGACACTCATGAATCTGTAAATGAAAAGTGCTGGGATGGATATGTCCAGAAAGGAATGAAGAAGAAAGGGAAGCGCATGGTTCCCAACTGCGTAAAAGAGTTCTCTGACTGGAGATCTGAGATTGATGAAGGTGCTGCCTGGACTAGAAAAGAAGGAAAAAACAAATCAGGTGGATTAAATGAGAAGGGACGTAAGTCCTATGAGCGTGAGAATCCTGGTTCGGACCTTAAAGCACCTAGCAAAAAGAAAGGAAACAAAAGACGCAAGTCCTTTTGTGCCCGTATGAAAGGTATGAAGGCAAAACTCACATCAAAGAAAACTGCTAGAGATCCAGATAGCAGAATCAATAAGTCCCTCAGAGGGTGGAATTGCTGATATGAAGAATTTTAAACAATTTCAAGAAGGCGCTGCAGCAATGGCGCTAAGATCGGGGACAAAGTTGGGGTCTAACCTCTTGCCAAAGATCACTGCAGGCATCGGTGCTGTCGGCACCCTCATGCAAGCAAAGAGAGATTCTCTTGGTAGGTCCAAGACAGGTGCCAAACATGCTGAGGACAAGGAAAGACGTAGACAACTAGCAAAAGACAACAACTTAGATCCTACTAACCCAAGGGATCGTGCAAAGTTGGGTAGATTGATGAAGCAGCAAGGTGATGCTAAGTCAAGAGCAGCAAAGGGTGATACTAGACCACCAGAAGAGTATAGAAAAGATAAAGTAGATGATAGAAAAACTATCGATGCTGCAAGACAATCGATGGGTCAAAGTAAAGCAAAACCAGGAACTGCTAAAAGAAAGAAGATTGATCAAGACCTAGATAACTTCAGAAAAGAAATAAGAGGACAGCAACCAGATAGAACTGTTCCTTCAACTAGTGAAAAAATTAAGTTAAAGGTTGGTCAGAAGGTAGAGAAACCCCCCGAAGCACCAAAAACTGGCAGAAATAAACCAACTGCCGAAAAGCGTGCTGATAGAAAGTCATATGAGGCACAGCAAAGACGCAACGCAAAAGAGGATAAACTATCTGAGAGTGTAAACATTGAAGGTGATTTCAATGGAACTCTGTACGTAAATTCTACTCCAGAAACATCTCAACAGTTTGAAGAAAAGTATACTGCTGATATTGTATGGCAGGGTAACTTATATCGCATGGATATTGATAGTAAGAGTGTTCCTTCAAAGCAATCCCTTGGTGAGCAGATTCAAGGTGAGTATCCAGGTGCAATAGTACATAACATCTATCCTTCAGATACATCTAATAACAATACTATGAGAATTACTGGTATCAAGAGATATCAACCAGAAAGATTAACTTGGGGTGAATAATGGCTCAGTGGAATAAAAATATACAAGATTATCTCAATCAAGAGAGGACTCTTTTTGAAGTTTTTATGTGTGCCGATAGATACGGCAATATTGGAAACTGTGGAGTAACTTCTGGACCTAGCAGTGGTGGGTCTGATGCTTTTGGTAGAATGAGAGTATCTGATACTTTCACTCTTGCTGACTATTCTCATATTTATGGTGAAGAGGTAGAACTTCTCACAAAGACTGTTGGTGCAGCATCTACAACTGAGGTAAACCCAAATACAGCATCTATTGCATTGATTGTTGGAACTGGTGCAACAGATAAGGTGATTCACCAGTCTAGAATGTATCACCACTACATGCCTGGTAAGTCTCAATTTGTGCTGACTAGTTTTAACTTCATTGATGTAAGAGAAAATACCACGAAGAAGATTGGATATTTTGATGATAGAAACGGAGTATTCGTTCAACAGGAGGGAGACGGAACTATTTCTGTTGTAAGACGATCATACAATACAGGTATTGCCAGTGATACAGTCGTCAATCAATCTGATTGGAATCTGGATAAGTTAGACGGAACAACTCTTTCTGGTATTGAACTAGATTTTACAAAAACCCATTTGTTTGCAGCAGACTTTCAGTGGTTAGGTGTTGGTAGAGTTCGTTGTGGATTTGTCATCGGTGGACAGATAATTTATTTTCACGAATTTAATCATTCCAACATTGAAGAACATGCATATTGGTCACTCCCATCTCTTCCCATTCGTTGTGAGGTTGCTAACACTGGAACTGCGGTAGGCATCACATCAATGGAACAAATCTGCTCCACTGTAATGAGTGAGGGTGGATATGTTGAGACTGGTGTTGAGTTTGGTGCCTTTGATGGTCCAATATCTTTTTCCGATGCTGATGGTGCGACTGCGAGACAGTGTGTTATGGCAATTCGTTGTAAGAATACATTCAAAGGAATCCCAAATAGAACAACAGTAAGATTAACTGACATTGAAGTTTTGAGTGATTCTACAAATTGTAGAATTGAACTTTGGAGATTACCTGGAAATAGTAATATTACTGGTGGAACTTGGGTGGATGCTGATGCTGATTCTGCAGTTGAATACAATGTTACGGTAGGAACTGCTTTTACAACAACTGGTGGAGATTTGAGACAGGCAACTTTGATTGCTGCAAACAATCCATCAGGTAAACAAGCATCTGCTAGTGTTGCATTTAATCCAACGACTGCTAGAAGATCTTATATCGCACAAAATATTGACTCTAATGATAGTAATATTTTTGCTGTTATTGTGAATAATCTAGATACTAATACGACAACCAATGTCTTTAATACTATTCAGTGGCGAGAAACCAGATAGGTAATTTTTTATGAGTGACAACGTTTATCTTGGTAATCCCAATCTTAAGAAAGCTAATACCCCTATTCAATTTACAGAAGAAAATGTAATTGAATATCTTAAGTGTAGAGATAATCCAATTTATTTTGCAAAAAACTATGTTCAGATTGTATCTCTCGATAAGGGTCTAGTCCCTTTTGAGATGTACCCTTTTCAGGAAAAATTAATTCAAAATTTCCATGATAATAGGTTTAATATCTGTAAGATGCCACGTCAAACTGGTAAATCTACAACTTGTGTTTCATATCTGCTGCATTACCTTATTTTTAACGACAATGTTAACATCGGGATTCTAGCAAACAAAGCACCAACTGCGAGAGAGATTCTTGGTAGGTTACAACTTGCTTACGAGAACTTGCCAAGATGGATGCAACAGGGTATTATATCATGGAACAAAGGATCCGTTGAATTAGAAAATGGCAGTAAAATATTGGCATCTTCTACGTCTGCAAGTGCTGTCAGAGGTATGTCGTTTAACATCCTCTTTCTCGACGAGTTCGCGTTCGTCCCAAATCACATTGCTGACTCGTTCTTTGCATCTGTTTATCCTACTATTACGTCTGGTAAATCAACCAAAGTAATTATTGTCTCAACGCCACACGGTATGAATCATTTCTACCGTATGTGGCACGATGCGGAAAGAGAAAAGAACGAATACGTACCAACAGAAGTTCACTGGTCAGAAGTTCCTGGAAGAGACCTTGAATGGAAGGAACAAACGATTGCAAACACTTCTGAACAGCAGTTCAAAGTTGAGTTTGAATGCGAATTCTTAGGATCGATCAATACTCTGATCAATCCAGCAAAATTAAAAAACCTTGTATATGAAGACCCTATAAAGAGAAACAAAGGTCTAGACATATATGAAGGTCCAAAAGAAGATCACGAATATCTAATTACAGTTGACGTTGCTCGGGGTATGGGCAATGACTATTCAGCATTCATTATATTTGATATAACGCAGTTCCCGTATAGAGTTGTAGGTAAATATAGGAATAATGAAATCAAACCGATGCTGTTTCCAAGCATCATTGAGGATGTTGCAAAGGGATATAATCAGGCATGGTTATTGATTGAAGTCAATGATATTGGTGATCAAGTTGCCAGTATTATGCACTTTGATCTTGAATACGATAATGTATTGATGTGTGCAATGAGAGGTCGTGCAGGTCAAGTTGTAGGTACAGGATTTAGTGGTAAGAAGTCCCAACTTGGTGTCAGAATGACATCTGCAGTTAAGAAGTTGGGATGTTCAAACCTGAAAACTTTGCTGGAAGACGATAAGCTTCTTACAGTTGACTACGATATTATTGCAGAACTTACAACATTCTCACAAAAACACAATTCTTTCGAAGCAGAAGACGGTTGTAATGATGACCTTGCAATGTGTCTTGTCATCTTTTCTTGGTTAGTTGCTCAGGATTACTTCAGAGAAATGACGGACAATGATGTTCGTAAGAGAATTTACGAAGAGCAGAAAAATCAGATAGAACAAGACATGGCACCTTTTGGTTTTGTTCTTGATGGAATAGATGACGAAGGAACATTTGTAGAGAAAGAAACTGGTGATGTATGGGTTTCGTCAGGAAAAGAGAACCCTTTAGACACCTGGAATGTAGATGAATATGGTGATAGATCATACATGTGGGACTATAGGTGACTAAAAAGGTCTAAATTATAAATATTTCTAGATTAATTCTGGTTTTGTAGGAGAGTAAAAGATGCCACTTAATTTAGCATCTCCTGGAATTGTAGTAAAAGAAATTGATTTAACCACAGGAAGAGTAACTCCTTCCTCTGACAAAGTTGGCGCAATTGTAGCACCTTTTGCCAAAGGTCCTGTAAATTACCCAACTCTAATAGAGTCTGAGAACGATTTACTAAACACTTTCGGAGAACCATATTCCACGGATAAGCACTTTGAGCATTGGCTCGTTGCTTCCTCTTATCTAGCATATGGCGGATCACTTAGAGTCGTAAGAGCAGGAGACGATGGTCTAAAGAATGCTTATATCGGCACAGGTGCTTCGGTATATATTGAGAGTGCTGAAGATTACAGCAACAAAGGATATTCTGAAAATACCCTTGCTGGTAAAACTTTTGTTGCTAAGAATCCAGGTTCCTGGGCAAATGGCATCAACGTAGCATATATCGACTCCAGATCAGACCAGATTCTTTCCGGACCAAAAGACAGCGATCAGTTTGTTGGTCTGGGCGCTAACGTATTCCAAACAATTACTGATGAGGCAATCGCTGGTATTGGAACAACAACCTCTCTAACAGGAACACTACGAGGTATTGTTACTAAATCTGATGATTCTGGAATTGAAGTTAAACTCCAGGCGATTATCAAAGGAAGCGAAGAAACTCTAGTTGATTACACTCCATACGGAACTTACAGATTCAGAACTGATGGACTTGTTGGTTTTGGAACTAACAAAGATGCACTTGGATTTACTACTGCAGTTACTTCCCAGAAAGATTGGTTTGATGAGCAAACCTTAGACATCAATGCAACAACTCAAATTAAGTGGAATAGCATTGTAAGAAGACCTGGAACATCTACTCATGCAGCAGCAAGGAGCTCCAGATTCGATGAACTTCATATCGTAGTCATTGACTCGAATGGAGATATCACCGGAAATGCTGGAACAATTCTTGAGAAGCATGAGGCACTTTCCAAGGCAACTGATGCTAAGTTCTCTGCAGGAAGTTCTCAGTATTGGAGAAAGCACTTAGAAGATAACTCCGAGTATATCTTTGGTCTTGATGGTCCATCTGGAACAGTAGTAACAGGTGCAGATGCAGGTGTGGGTCTAACCAGTTACATCCCAGAAGCAGATGGTGCTTGGGATCAACCAGCAGAAGGAGTTATTTTTGATGGTAAGGGATCTGAAACAGGAACTCTTAACTGGGGCAAAAACTACGGTGGAGCAACCGGTCTTTCAACTACTGGTTCTTTAGGTGGATCACTACCATCACTTAGTGCTGGTTATGATCTATTCCAGAATACAGAAGACATTAATGTAGATTTCCTTATCATGGGATCTTCTGCATATGAAAAAGAAGCAGCACAAGCACTTGCAAACAAACTAATTGCAATTGCCGAACTAAGGAAAGATGCAGTTGCTTTCATCTCACCACACAGAGGAGCAGCAATCACTGATGGTGATTCTGGTTCTTCTTCTGTTAAGAAATCTGCAGAGCAGATCACAGAGAATATTCTAGGATTCTACTCCGCAATTACATCATCTTCTTATGCGGTATTTGATACCGGTCATAAGTACATGTATGATCGTTTCTCGAATCAGTTCAGATATGTCCCTCTGAATGGAGACATCGCTGGAATCTGTGCAAGAAATGACATCAATAATTTCCCATGGTTCTCACCAGCAGGAAATCTTAGAGGTACAATCCTGAATGCAATCAAACTTGCATACAACCCATCTAAATCTCAAAGAGATCAACTGTATACCAACAGAATTAACCCAGTAATCTTCTCACCAGGTTCTGGAATGATTCTATTCGGTGACAGAACTGGAATGGCGAAGGCATCTGCGTTTGATCGCATCAATGTACGTCGTCTGTTTATCTACCTCGAAGAGGCAATTTCAAGAGCAGCAAAAGATGCTCTGTTTGAGTTCAATGACGAACTTACAAGAACAAACTTCGTAAATACCGTTGAACCTTTCCTTCGTGATGTTCAGGCGAAGAGAGGTATTCAAGATTATGTCGTCGTTTGCGACGAGACAAACAACACTGCAGCAATCATTGATAATAATGAGTTTGTTGCTGACATTTACATTAAACCAGCAAGGTCTATCAACTTTATTGGTCTGAACTTCATCGCCACTAAGACCGGCGTTGATTTTGAAGAGATCATCGGTAACTTTAATTAATAGGTTTAACAACAATGGCAACTAGAAATCAATTTAATCCACCCCCACTGAGAAAAATTACGGACTTTAAGTCCAAGTTGACGGGTGGCGGTGCAAGATCAAACCTTTTTGAAGTTGTTCTTTCTTTCCCAGGAATTGCTCCTGCCGACACCACAACTCTGGACAAAGCAAGATTTATGGTGAAGGGAGCAAACCTCCCTGCATCTAACATTGCTCCTCTGGATGTTCCTTTTAGAGGAAGAACCCTAAAGGTTGCTGGAGATAGATCATTCGAAAGCTGGACTATTACCGTCATCAACGATACTGATTTTACAATCAGATCTGCATTCGAAAACTGGATGAATGCTATCAACAGAGTATCAAATTCTACTGGTGCTACTGATCCAACAACTTATACAGCAGATGCTTTCGTCTATCAACTTGATCGTAACGGCGGAACACTGAGAGCATATCATTTCTATGATATCTTCCCATCATCTGTTGGTGCTATCGCACTTGATTCAGGTAACAGCAACATCCAAGAATTCCCAGTTGAGTTCCAAATCCTCTGGTGGGAAGCAATCGTTGGTAACGCTCCTGAAGCAGGCGGCGAAAATATCGACTAAATAGATAAGATAAGATAGTTTACTTTATAAAATGGCGAAACTTTTTGGTTTTTCGATTGATGATGGTCAAAATAAGAAGAAGGACTCTATCGCTTCCCCCGTTCCTCAGTCAAATGAGGACGGGGTTGATCACTATATACAGTCAGGATTTTACGGTCAATACGTAGATATTGAAGGTGTATATAGAACAGAGTTTGATCTCATCAAGAGATACAGAGAAATGGCTCTGCATCCAGAATGTGATAACGTCATCGAAAGCATTGTAAATGAAGCAATTGTAAGTGACCTATACGATTCGCCAGTTGAAATTGAGTTATCCAATTTAAATGCTAGCGATAGATTAAAACAGATTATTAGAGAAGAGTTTAAGTCGATCAAAGAGATGCTCGACTTCGACAGGAAATCTCATGAAATTTTTAGGAACTGGTATGTTGATGGTAGATTATTCTACTTTAAGGTAATTGACCAGAAAAATCCTGCTGCAGGTATTCAAGATATTAGATATATTGATCCACTGAAGATCAAACATATCAGACAAGAAAAGAAGAGAGACGCAAATCAACTTCAACCAAATCTAAAGAACACTGGTGAGTCGTTCGATTTCCCAGAGATTGAAGAGTATTTTGTATATACTCAGGCATCTTCTCATCATAATAGTGCATATGGTGCTCAGAAAAAGACACTTAAAATTGCAAAAGATTCAATTGCATACTGCACTTCTGGTTTAGTAGATAGAAATAAAGGGACGATTCTTTCATATCTACACAAAGCAATTAAGTCACTTAATCAACTTCGTATGATTGAGGACTCTTTGGTAATTTACAGATTATCAAGAGCACCAGAACGTAGAATCTTCTACATTGATGTCGGTAACTTACCTAAAGTAAAAGCAGAGCAATACCTCAAAGAGGTCATGTCTCGCTATAGGAATAAACTTGTTTACGATGCTAACACTGGAGAAATCCGTGATGATCGTAAGTATATGAGTATGTTGGAAGATTTCTGGCTTCCTAGAAGGGAAGGTGGAAGAGGAACTGAGATTTCAACTCTACCTGGTGGAGGAAACCTTGGTGAACTTTCTGACGTTGAATATTTCCAAAAGAAACTATACAGATCTCTTGGAGTTCCAGAAACAAGAGTCGCTGGTGGTGGAGATGGATTTAACCTAGGAAGATCATCAGAAATTCTTCGTGATGAGTTGATGTTCTCTAAATTTGTTGGTCGTCTGAGAAAAAGATTTGGTAATCTTTTCAATGACCTACTCAAAACTCAATTAATCCTCAAGAATATTGTATCTCCTGAAGATTGGGAGGTTATGAATGATCATATTCAATATGACTTCTTGTATGATAATCACTTTGCAGAGTTGAAGGAAGCAGAACTATTAACAAATAGAATGACGCTTGCTACAACTATGGAACCATATATTGGAAGGTATTACTCTACAGAATATATCCGTAAGAAAGTTCTTAGACAAACTGATAGCGAAATCATTGAAATTGATGCTCAGATTGAAGATGAAATTGAAAAAGGAATTCTTCCTGATCCTAATGCTCCGGTAGATGAGAATGGAAATCCTTTACCAACTGACGGATCAGTACAAGTTGGACAGAATGGAGAGGTTCCTATGGAACCTGTTGCAGACGAAAAAACAGTCGAAATACCTGAACCAAAGGGCGGTAAAATATAAATAACATTATATCAACATAATACCAATTTTTTTCATGGAAGATATTATCGACTTGATTGCAACTGATGCTTCACCTTCTCAAGTTTCTGACAGTATTAAACAACAACTTTTTGCAAAATCTGTAGAAAGAATTAATACAATGAGACCTGAAGTTGCTAGCAATATGTTTAGTGACGAAGATAGCGAAACAGGAACAGAAGAATGATCGTAAAACCATTAGCAGCTGCTGTTGACGTTAGTACGGCTCCAAGTAATTTGGATGCGGCAAGTGTTATCTCTGTAGTTAATACAAGCAATGCTGCGGTATCTATTACTTTAGCAGGATCTGTATCAATTCCATTTTGGATTGGTGCAGGGGAAAGAATTAGTATTGAGAAAGAATACGCAGCGACTGTTGTATGTGACCCAGCTCAATCTGCAGGAACTGTTTACGCAAATAAAGTAGCATACACAAATTAATCAAATGAAACTCATAACAGAAGAAGTATCTAACGTAAAAATTATTACCGAAGGTAAAGGTATCGGTAAAAAGATGTACATTGAAGGTGTATTCCTTCAAGGCGACATCAAAAACCGTAACGGAAGAATGTATCCAATGGATACTCTTTCGAAAGAAGTAAATCGCTATTGCGAAACTTTCGTTAATAAGGGTCGTGCTCTTGGTGAGTTGGGACATCCTGATGGACCAACTGTAAATCTTGACCGTGTATCCCACAAGATTACTTCTTTGGTTAGAGAAGGTTCTAATTTTAAAGGTAAAGCACAACTTCTAAATACACCTATGGGCAAAATTGCTTCATCACTTATTGACGAAGGAGTTATGCTTGGTGTTTCTTCCCGTGGTGTTGGTTCACTTAAGACCACTAGCGAAGGACACAAAATCGTTGGCGAAGATTTCATGCTAGCAACTGCTGCTGATATCGTTGCCGATCCTTCCGCACCTGATGCATTTGTTCAAGGAATTATGGAAGGAAAAGAGTGGATTTGGGATGGAGGAATCCTTCGTGAACAACTCGCTGAGCGTACAGAAAGAAGAATTAATACTCTTGTTGCACAGAGAGCACTTGAAGAGCATAAGCTAAATCTATTCCAAGATTTCCTCTCAAATCTCTAAATTATAAATAAATATAGATTATACTTAAAAAAATCTAAAAACAATGTCCGTTGGTAGCAATTTACAAGAAATGGAAAACGTAGTAACCAAAGGGGCAGCTGCTGCCGATCCAATGCCAAGTTCTGGTTCTAATGCATCTGGAGTCATGGCTCCTGGTCAAACCGGTAACTGGGAAGATCTCGGCGGTCCTACTCCTGAAAATTATCGTCCAGACGACGAGTCCGCAACACTTAAGACCCCAGGTTCAACATTGTCTCAAGTAAGAGACGTTGTTAATGCTAAGGCAAAACCTGCTGATCCTATGCCTGCTGGCATGAAGGAAGAGGAAGAGGTAGAAGGTGAAGTCGTGGCAGAAGAGGATGCAGTTAGTGAAGAAGAAACTACCACGGAAGTTGTAGCAGAAGAAGAAGCAGTCGAAGAAGAAGTCGAAACTGAAGAAGTAATTGAGTATGATGTCGAAGAAGACATCAATGCTCTGATTGCAGGCGAAGAACTCTCTGAGGAATTCGAAGAGAGAGCACGTACTATCTTTGAAACTGCAATTAACACTAAGGTTGCTGAGATCAAAGAAGAACTCGTAGCATCCTATGAAGCATCCCTCGTAGAGGAAGTTGTTTCAATTAAAACCGAACTCACTGATCGTGTAGATGCATACCTTGAGTATGTTGCAGACGAGTGGATTTCTGAAAATTCAATCGCTGTAGAGCACGGTCTTCAGACCGAAATGACTGAATCATTCCTTTCCGGAATGAAGTCACTTTTTGAAGAACATTATGTAACCGTCCCTGAAGATAAGTATGATGTAATCGAGAGTATGGTAGATAAACTTGATGAAATGGAAGGAAAACTCAACGAGCAGATCGAACGTAATGTCGCTCTGAATCGTAGATTAGCAGAGTCAGTTGCTGATGTAATTTTTGCAGATGTCGCTGAGGGATTAGCAATTTCTCAGAAGGACAAACTCGCTTCTCTTGCTGAAAATGTTGAGTTTGATAGTGAAGAGAGCTATCGTGAGAAACTGGTAACACTGAGAGAATCATATTTCCCAGTTAATACCGGTGCTCAGAAAGAGGATTCTGAGAATCTGTCTGAAGAAGTAACTTTGACCGAAGAGACCGAAATGATCTCTGAGGGAACAACAAACGCAATGGATGCTTATCTTCAGGTACTTCGCAGATCCGCGAAAAAGTGATTTTTAAATCATAAAGTCAAACTAACTTTTTTTAAACACTAGAGGTTAACTCAAATGCAGATGTACAACACCGAATATCTGCAGGAGAAGTGGTCACCAATCCTCGATTACGAGGGTATGGATCCTATCAAAGATTCACATCGTAGAGCGGTAACTGCTATCCTGCTGGAAAACCAAGAAAAAGAATTACGCGAGGAAAGAGCATTCCTTAGCGAGAATGGCCCAACCAACTCCGCAGGAACAGGCGGATTCTCTGGTTCAGGCGCAAACACAACAGGAACCCCTGTTGCAGGTTTCGATCCCGTACTGATCTCCTTGATCCGTCGTTCGATGCCTAACCTGGTCGCTTATGACCTCTGTGGCGTTCAGCCAATGAACGGTCCTACCGGACTGATCTTTGCAATGCGCTCCCGCTACAACAACCAGACCGGTGCAGAGACCTTCTACAACGAAGTCGATTCCGCATTCTCTGGTCAGGCAAAAGGACTCGCATACGAAGACGGCTTCACCGATGGTGCAGTTGGTCTGGGTACAACCGCACAAGGCGGAAGCAACCCATCGATCCTTGATCCTTCTAACCAAGCAAATAATGCAGGTCCTGGTCCTAACCAGTACAACGCTGGCGGCGGCATGACCACCGGCAAAGCAGAAGCACTCCGTGGAACGGACGCTGATGCTTTCAACGAGATGGCATTCTCGATTGAGAAACTGACTGCAACTGCTAAGTCAAGAGCACTCAAGGCAGAATACTCCCTGGAACTGGCACAAGACCTCAGAGCAATCCACGGTCTGAATGCTGAAGCAGAACTCGCAAACATCCTCAGCACTGAGATTCTTGCTGAGATCAACCGCGAGATCATCCGTACCATCTACAAGGTAGCAGTTCCTGGCGCACAGGTCAACACCGCAACCCCTGGAACCTTCGACCTCGACGTTGACTCCAACGGCAGATGGTCTGTTGAGAAGTTCAAGGGTCTGATCTTCCAGATCGAAAGAGATGCTAACGCAATCGCGCAGCAAACTCGTAGAGGGAAGGGCAACATGATCCTCTGCTCCGCAGACGTTGCTTCCGCACTCACCATGGCAGGCGTTCTGGATTACACCCCTGCACTCAACGCTAACCTCCAGGTTGACGACACCGGTAACACCTTCGCTGGTGTTCTGCAAGGTAAGTATCGTGTATACATCGATCCTTATTCTGCAAACGTTTCTGGTAACCAGTTCTATGTTGCTGGTTATAAGGGAACCAACCCTTATGACGCAGGTCTCTTCTACTGCCCATACGTTCCTCTCCAGATGGTTCGTGCAGTTGGCGAGAACACCTTCCAGCCTAAGATTGGCTTTAAGACCCGCTATGCGGTCGTCGCAAACCCATTCGCAAAAGGCGCTACCGAAGCATCTGCTCCAGACAACATCGCAACCAACTCCAACGTATACTACAGAAGAGTCAAAGTCCAAAATCTTATGTGATCACAGTCACATATTTCTCAGAGGGATCCTTCGGGATCCCTTTTTTTGTCTAAATAAATAAGAAAGCTCCAATGGAAGAAAATGATTGGTCGGTTGATTGGACATTAGATGTTCATAAAGTTAGAGCACTTTATGATGTCATACACTATACCTGGGAAAATTGGCCAGGATATCCAGAAAGACCAAAAGAAGAACAGGAGTTTTTAATATCGACCAAATCTGAACTTTTTGCAATGTTAATGGATTACACTTTCAAGACGAAAAATCAATGAGAACGTTTAAAGAATTTCAATATATTTGCGAAAGATCCCTTTCTAAGTGTGAGAAAGACAAAAAAGAAGGTATTGCCAAAGGCATGAAGAAGAATGCCTCTGACTTTAAAGATCGTTATGGTGGCAATTGGAAAGGAGTTATGTACGCTACTGCCACAAAGATGGCAAAGAAATCTAAGTGTAAGAAGGATGTTAAAGAATTTTGGAATCCATTAGCAAAAGCAAAACCAAAAGCAAAACCTGCTGTAAAGAAAAAAAATTCTAATGTTTTAGCATATAAAAACTATAAACCAGGAGTTCTTAACAAAGATACTGGAAAATTTACCCCAAGATCTCATACTGATGCTGAATCAAAAAGATATGGTTGGAAACCAGTAAAGACAAGTTCTTATGGTCCAAGAGATACTACATCTCAGGCATATAATACTGGAAAAGATAAAGTTCAAAGAACTGCGGACGGAACTCCATTTACTGGATCTACGCGAGGAGTAGCAGTTCCATATAAGTATAAAAAGAATGAAGTTCCTAAAGGTGTTTGGGCAGGGACGCCATCAAGGAAATTTGGATCTGATGTAACATTTACAAATAAACCACTTGGAAATGCTCCAGGAAAAACCAGAACTGTTACCACTAAAGTGAGAGATACTGGAAACTTTGGTGCTGCTGGTGAATTTAATAGAAGTACTAGTTTTGATCTTATGAGGCAAACAGCAAGAGATTTGTCTGGCAATCAAAAACTTACGCCAACGCAATGGGGAAAAAGAACAGTTTACGTGAGGAATAACTGATGGCAAATTGCAACTTTCCTAATCAGATAGACAATAGAAATTTCCTCTCTCCGATTGGGTTTAAATTTTCTCTATCAAAAGAACCAACGGTAGCATTCTTTGCTAATGCTGCCCAGATTCCAAACCTGAATCTCAAGGTAGAGACACAATCGACATATTTAAAGAACATCCCTGTACCCGGAGATGTTATGGAGTTTGGTGACTTCACATTGAAGTTCATTGTCGATGAAGACATGGAAAACTACATGGCAGTACATAACTGGTTATATGGTCTAGGTTTTCCAGAATCAACCAAGCAGTATAAAGATCTAATCACAGATAAAAATGGTGTAGAAGACATCAAATACGAAAGAAGTGATGGAACTCTGTTTATTCTGAATAGTAACTATCAGACCTCCGCAAAGGTTAGATTCACAGATATGTTCCCTTATTCACTCTCTTCTCTAGAGTTTGATGCCACTAACTCAGATCTAACATACTTTACAGCAACAGTATCTTTCAAGTATACTATATACGATATCGAAGTTTAAATTATGGATCTTGAAAAAATTCAATCTATGTGGGAAAAGGACTCTCAGATGGATCGGGATAACTTGCATGAAGAGTCATTGAGAATCCCTCAACTTCATTCAAAATATCATACTGTATACAATACGATTCAACTTCTCAAAGAAAATTCTAAAACAAAGTATAACAAGATTCGCCTAGAACGCTATAACTACTACACAGGAAAGGCATCAGCAGAGGTCTACGCTGAAGAACCATTTCCGTATAAGATTCGTGAAAAGGACGCCATACAGAGGCATCTAGACGCCGATGAGAGGTTGAATGAAGCAGAATTAAAGATTCGGTATTATGATATTACTTTAAAGTACCTTGAAGACATTATTAAGTCAATTAATAATAGGACTTATCAGATCAAAAACGCAATTGATTGGCACAATTTTCAAGCAGGATTTTAAAATGGACCTTTATATTGAATGTGAAAGAACTTCAACTTGTTGGGTTTTTGATCACGAGCACAAAAATACTGTCAATGAACCTCTCTGTAATGGCACAGAAAATGTCATTGATCGATACTATAAATTACTGAAAGGTAATAAACCAAAAGTTGGCGATAGAATATGCTTTTTTCTCAGCACAGAAAAATTTCCAGACGCAACATCTAAAATTGAATTACTAGACACCAATGATGGTGGATCTAATTTTATAGACGATTTTTCTAAAATGAACGTGTGGCTATGTCCTTGGTTGCAGGGGTATTTTGGATATGTCCCTTCAAGAATTTACTTTAAGTGTGAGTTACCATTTGAGGGTGTGAGTGATGAATACATTGATGAATTGATGAAAGATATAAATATAAGAGAAAAAATATTCGATATAAATGAAATCCTTTAAAGAATTTTGTAAGTTAGCGGAAGGATATTACGAACCAGACCAACCTCTGCCCTCAGGGAAAACTCCTAAGGGCAAAGCAACATCTTCCTATTGGAGACAACGTGGAGAATATTTTAGAGATCCACAAAACCAACCCATGAGTCCCGAATTGAATCCTAAGGGAGAAAAAAGATATGAAAGATTGGGACGACAGCGTAGTAGAACATGGAATCAAGTTACTAGAGGAGCGGATAATCCTGATCTTAATTTCAGACCAGACAGAAGTGGAAAATATGATGTATCCGGAGATGCCAAAAATATAACCATTAATAATAGAGATGGAATTGCAATGAATGTGAGACAAAAACCAAATGTTTATTATGATTCATCTAAGACAACCAGAACAGGCAGAATACCAAGACCAGTTTATGATATTGAATGGTATAATAATAAAAATACGGGTCGGAATAATCCAGGGAAAGCAAGGTCTGTTGTAAGAAGCGTTGCGGATATGTGGAAAAGTCAGGTTGAACCAAGACTTCCTAGAAATTCTGTAATAACCAATTTCCCTGTATCAAATGATACAAGTGATAGAAATACTAGATCAAAACTTTATTCCAAAGTTGCTAACTTTGGACCACAGACAGATGGTGGAAGACAATATGCAAAAGTAGGAAGTAACCCATCACCAAAACAATCTGCAAAAGGTGCTAGTAAGGTAAAACCTTTAACACCCGGTTTTGGAAATCAAGTTGGAGATGTATCGCCATTTATGTCTCAAAACGAACTGGATAAATTTAATAAGGCTAGACAGCGTAAATTTAAACCATATGGTAATAGCACAGCAACACAAGGGGCACCAAGAAAGATTGCTCCTGCAAAACCTTCCCGCCCCTCAATAAATAGAGAGATTAAAAATTTGCCAAATAAACCTTCAGTCAAAGCACCACGTATTCCAAAAAATCTGAGTGCAGTAACTAATGCTGCCAGAAGGGTTAAAATGAGGGGTGGAGGAAAAATTGGTTTGGCTCTGAGTGCTGCAGGATTGATTGGATCTTCTATTCAAAAACGCAATTGATTGACATAATTTCCAGGCAGG
>Ga0213866_10001157_pt1 | contig 19894 bp, 11 predicted proteins | sample PICome_11_FD_160079 | JGI IMG/M metagenome (GOLD analysis project Ga0213866, IMG submission 160079) | Coastal seawater microbial communities near Pivers Island, North Carolina, United States - PICO284 | ecosystem: Environmental > Aquatic > Marine > Coastal | place: USA: North Carolina...
TTGCCGCGCCATGCTGGATGACGGCTTGGGCTTGCTCAAGCTGAATCAGATCCTGCTGACGGCGATTGACAGCAACGCGAAGAGCATCGCGATCGCCGAGCGCCTTGGATTCAACCGCGATGGCGTCGAGCGTCGCGCCCATGCGATGCGTGGCGATTTGCTCGACGGCGCGATCTACTCGATGCTCGCGAGCGAGTGGACGCTGAAGCGTGAGCTTTGATCTGCACGCACCCAATACACTCGGTCGAAATTCACTTTACCCTACGTTATATTCAGGAATGACATGCGTCAGATCGTACAATTAGATATCATCTGCGAAGATCGTCATTCGACGTAAGCCAAAGCTGATTCGATCATCGAATACAAGGGCCTCACCACGGATTCTCGCGACGACAAGAGTGATCAGCCACCATCCGATCCCAGTACTGACACACCCAAAGGTGAGCCTGAAGATAGCACATCTGGTACGATTTTTGGTATCGGCGACGCCAAGGGCGATTCAGACCGACAGCGCCAGCATTCAGACAGCGACTTCACCGAGATTGACGCCTCCGACACGATCACCCCGCCAATCCGCACGCAGCCGGAGCCGACTGCCGAGACCATCTTCGCTATGCGCGAATCGCCAGAGCTCGATTCCTCTGGCGTTGGCCCGGCCAGCGAAGCGCCAACCATGGCAGCTTTCGTGCCAGTCAAGCAAACCATCGAAATCGCAGGCAATGCACGCTACCGCCCCACTCGCGAAGTCGGGCGCGGCGGCATGGGCCGCGTGCTGCTGGCCATCGACGAGCAGTTTGATCGCGAGGTCGCACTCAAAGAACTCTTGCCGCATCGCCCTTCGACGGAAGGCCGACAGCACATTCACACGCCGGGCAAACCGATGGAGGCGATCGAGCGCTTTCTGCGCGAAGCACGCGTGACCGGCAAGCTTGAGCATCCCGGCATCGTGCCGGTCTACGAGATCGGCGAGCGCGAAGATGGCAGCGCCTTCTATACGATGAAGTTTATTCGCGGCGAATCGCTGGCCGACCGCTTGGCCAAGATCGCTCGCCGCACCGACTTGGATGCCGCCGGCAAGATGCACGAGCGCCTCGCGCTGCTTGATCACTTCATTGATATCTGCGAGGCGATGGCCTACGCCCATGCGCGTGGAGTTATCCACCGCGATCTCAAGCCAGCCAACATCATGCTTGGTGACTTCGGCGAAACCCTGATCGTGGACTGGGGACTCGCCAAGGTTCAGGGCCAGCACGATCCAGCGGCGGACGACACCAAAGCTCGTAGCAAAACGAAGTTCGATCTTTCACTGGCGATGCTCGCCAAGCGCAAGCAAGACGAAGAGATTGCAGCGCTCGAAGCAGATTCGGATATCAACGACGACACGCTCGCGGCCCTCGCCCGCAATCTGAAGAAGGTGCAAGCCGATCTGCCCTTCGGCGACGCGAGCTTGACCAACGACCCCATGCGCGAAGCATTGACGATGGACGGCGCTGTGCTTGGCACGCCCATCTTCATGCCGCCAGAACAGGCGCGCGGCGAGCTCGATCAAGTCGACGAGAAGAGCGACGTCTACGCGCTCGGCGCCATGCTCTATCAGATTATCTGCGGCGAGCTGCCCTACGGTGGACGCCACGCCGATGTGCTGGCGCAGGTCGTGCAACACCCCCCAATCCCGCTGTTGGAGCGCTTTGAGATTGCGCCGCGCGAGCTGGTGAAGCTTTGCGAACGCGCGATGGAGCGGGATAAGGCGAAGCGCTTGCCCTCGGCCAAAGCCTTCGCTGCTGAGATTCGAGCGTTCCGCGAGGGGCGCATGCTGGCGTCCTATTCCTACTCGCCGATTGAGCGCACGCTGCGCTACATCAGGCGCAACAAGCGCGTCGTGGCGGTGGCCGCCCTTGCGTTGTTCATCATCATCGCGGGTAGCGTAGGCATTGCGGTAAACAACGCGATGGAGTTCCGCGAGCAAGTCGAGGAGCGCAAAGCGCAGTTGACCGAGCTCGAGCAAAAGGCCAAAGCGCTCGATATGGACTCGCTGCTCGTGCGCGTTGAGAAGCAGCGGAAAGCACTCAGCTTTGCTGATCTCCCCGGCGGAACCTGGGGCACTCGCGCATCCATCCAACGCAATCAAGCCCTCAACATGCAGCGCTCGAAAGAGGTCGTTGATCTTGTCCAAAAGATGCTCGATTGGACACAGGCGCAGCAGGCCAGGCTTGATCTCGCGGCCGTGCCGGTTGATGGCAGGGCCTATCTCTTCTTCACTGCGGAAGAGCGCGAGGCTTTGAGCACGCTGATTCTTGAGGCGCAGCTCGAAGCCTTCAACCTCGCGCTCAAGGGCGGCGAGCACGCGGTCGCACAAACGCTGCTCTCAGGCATGCAGCTTGATCAGGCACAGCGCGCCGAGCAAGAAGCGTTGCTCAAGCGCGCCTCCGATTCGCTGATTGATGCGTGGGTTGAGATCGCCGAAGTTGCCATAACCGACATGCAAAAGGGGCGCGGGCGCGAGAATCGCTTTGCCGAGCTGCGCGATAACTGGGGTGTGCCGCCGCTCGATCCGCAGGAGTGGGTGCGCAGGCTCGTTGGCTTTCAGCACGAGCGAGTGGCGAAAAAACTCGGCGAGCTTTTCCAGCCCTACCTTGAGCGCGTGCGCCAAGATCTCAAGGTGGCGAGTCCTTTGCCCTGGTCGCCGAGTGAACGCGATACGCTCGAAGTCCTGATCGGCAAGCTTGGCGATATCCAGCAGCCTGAGATCGCGCTCCCCATCTTGCATGAGTTTGCGCGCGATGTGCGCGACGACGTTGGTGGTGAACGCAACTTGGCAGCGCAAGCTGGCATCGCTCTTTGCGCCATGCAAACGGAAGCGGCCAACGGCGCGCTCTGGGATGTGCGCACCAACATGCAGGTCAAGCATGTGCGCAATCTGATCGGACGCAGACTTGAGCGCTCACCCGATACAACGCTCGCTGAAAACAATCGCGACGAGGACCACCACAAGCGTCTGACCCTTGACCGCAAGGCGCGCGGGCAGTTCCAAGAATCGCTTGAAGCGTGCAACACATGGCTTGCGCTGCTGGAAGAGAATCATGGCGATCAAGAGAATCTGAACGGCGATCAGCTCAACCAGAAAGTCGCGGAAGCCCGCATCAATCGCGGCGAGATCTACACCTACTTGGGACGTTTTGATGAGGGCGAAGCTGACCTGCTTTGGGTGCTTGAGCGCGACACGCGATTCACCAGCGCCTACTTCACGCTCGCCTTGCTCTATCAGATGAGCAATCGCTACGACAAAGCGATCGAAGCGGCAACCAAAGCGATTCAGAACAACAAGCAAGATCCACAAAGCTGGGGCATTCGCGGCGCCATCTACACCCAGCTTGGCGAGTTCGAGCGTGGGCTTTCAGATCTCAACCTTTCATTCGAGCTCTTAGATGCTGCGAAACAGTCAGATCCCAATACGCCCTACACCTACAACAACAACCACCGCATCACGCGCGGCATCTGCTACTTCTATCTGGAGCAGTATGATCGAGCGCTGAGCGACTTCCTCTACGCGAACGAATACGACAATCAGAACGCGCACGCGTGGCTCTATCTCGGCATGACCAAGCTGGCGATGAAACGCACGGCGGAGGCGATCGCGGACCTCACGGTTGCAGCACAGCTTGCGCCTTCAATCATCGAGTCAAGGCTGCAGCTAGCGATTGCGCGTAGCGAAGCCGGTGACTTCTCAGCCGCTGCCGTCGATCTGCGCTCTGTGGCAGAGGCGCAGCCATCTTCGCTGCAGTCCTACCAGGAATACACCGAATCACTCTACGCCAAGGGGGAACATGACAAGGCGCTGAATGCGGCCAACATTCTGATTCCCTTCCTCGCTGATCCCACGGAGATGTGGCAGACGGCCGCCGCTTGTTTGGTTGCGCTCGAGCGCTACACCTTGGCGCATGGCGCGATGGTGCAAGTGCTGGCAAGGAAGCCCGGCGATGCTTACACCATGCTCGACGCAGCGCGCATTCGCGTAGCCTTCGAAGATTGGGCCGGCGCCAAGCACCTGCTCGATCAACTGATGGCAGGCGTGCCAAAGGATTGGGAGCGTTACCCCGAAGTCGAAGAGCAACACAAAGCTGCAGCAGCAGGCTACGCAGCAGCGCAAGAAGCGGGTGAGCAAACGCGCCTGATGATCAGCATGCTGCCGGGCGACAGCAAAGCACTGGTGGCTGGTGTGCGCCTTGATGATGTGATTGAGAGCGTCGAAGGCGTCACTGTGAGTGACCTCGACTCGCTCAACGCCGCGCTGAGCCAGGCTGCTGATCCAGAGAAGCTTCGCGTGACCTTTCGGCGCTATTGGTTCACTGGTGTCGACTACGTCAATTCGCAATACACCACACAAGAGGGCCCGGTGGTTGACGATCAGGATCGGCCTGTGCTCGCATACCGCGACATCAGCGTTGAGCTGAGCATCTCGGTGCTACAGGCCATGCGCTTGCGCCCTTATAGCCGCAGACCTGCGACCTACCACGCGAGCGCGAGCGCGAAATAGCTGAACTTGCGCGCTTGTGACGCGAAGCGATGCGTGCTTTCAACACTATGTGAGCGGTGGATGTTGCGAGTTTTGGGCCCTAAAAGCACACAGCCCACCCACGGGAGGAGGATGGGCAGGGGCAGGCTGTGTAAGGCGCTTTGCTCCACTGGCCCGAAGGCCCGCGTTGGGAATAGCATCGAAGCGCCAGGACTGTGTACTATGATACCTTACACGATGAAGCGCATCACAGAGGAAAGAAGATTTTTCCTACACCCTTTCGCGGAAATTACGCATAAGAGCTCTTAGCAGGGTTTTGAACGCACTCTGTTGATGCGCCCCTCGCGTGTCTTGAGTCTCGCCTCTGCGGGTATGAACGATATTCAATCACGCAAAGCTCACTTCTCGCGCGCAGCATCTTCCACGATTCGCGGGACGGGGCGAAAACTCAGGGCGAAGTCACTCGGCATTTTACTTGCCATCGCCTCGCCGATGCCTATAGTGACCCGCCCACTGCGGGATATTGGGCTGTGGTGTAATTGGTAACACAACGGTTTTTGGTACCGTTATTTCAGGTTCGAGTCCTGGCGGCCCAACCACACTCGCTCTCCACGCCATCCATCGAAATCGAAACGCGCTACGCCTCTTGGCTAGCGCATTTGTGCGTGTTGGGGTGATTCGGACACCTCGCAGTTACGCCCTTGTAACGCGAGGCAGAATTCATCAGCGCCAGCGTTGCGCCTGGCAATCTTGAGAAGTAAGCTCTCATACCCCTCTGCAATGATGCTCCTACGCACTCCCGGGCTGGGCTGATCCGGCAAATCTCGAGTTGCCGGACAACTGGCAAGTGAGTTGCTTGAGTAATCCCCTGCAGAGTGGTCGGAAGAAGAAGAACTGCTTCTCGCACCGCCTTCCGCTGATGGAAGAGGGCGAGCAGCGCAAGCGCGATCAGGCCATCGCCTGGCCACAGATGGAGAGACGAATCATGTTCAAAGCGATGGCACAACGAATGGTCGGTGCAAACCTGGCAAACGCGCGCAGGCGCAACCAAGGCTTCACCCTGATCGAGCTGATCGTGGTAATCCTGATCATCCTGATCCTCGTCACCATCCTCGTGGTCGTGATCTTGCAGTTCCTTGACAAGGGCGACGACGAAGATGCCAAGGACCGCATCCGCGCGATCGACGAAGCCATCATGCAGTGGCAAGACAAGAACGGTAAGGGCAGCAACGTGTTCCCCGGCTCCGGCAAGAACACGCAGGGCGAGAATGGCCGCTTCTCTGGCAATGCCCGCCTCTTCGAAGAGCTGGTGACCAACGCTGAGAAGCGCTTCGGCGTCGCGTTGATGGAAGATGTGGATGCGCTCTCGCTGAACGACGAAGGCAAGCCCGTCCTGATCGACGGCAAAACCACCTTCCTCGACCCCTGGGGCACGCCCTTCGTGTACTGGGAGTGGGCGAGCAAGAGCAAGGCCACAGCGGATGACACGAAGCCGATGGAAACCGCCACTGCTGCCAAAGCGCTGCCTTCCTTTGCCCGCAACGGGGGCGGCTATGACATTTACTCCGCCGGCAAAGATCAGATCTTTGGTACGGAAGATGACATATGCAAGGATGGCATCTACGCTGACGTGTATGATGTGAAGCAGAAGCCGAACCCCTTCGCCAAGTAGGTTTGACCAACGACAACCAGCGAGCGCTATCGCCATAACGCGCGACGCTCCTAGATATGAAGCAACAAGCCTGCTGAGGCTCGGAGACTAAGATGAGCGGATTCCTTTTCCAGCGCCGCAATCAGCGCGCCTTCACCCTGATCGAACTGATCGTAGTGATTGCCATCCTGATCATTCTCTTTGCGGTGCTGATCGTTTCGATCATGACCTGGCTTGCTAGGTCCAAAGAGAGCGCGACTGAAACGACCATGCAAGACATGGCAACGGCGATCAGCGAGCTGACGACCAACGGCGGGGTCATCCAATTGATCAGCCCCAAGCAAGCAACGCGCTACGCGTCTGGCGCCTTCATCGAAGCTACACGAGGTTCCTCGGACAGGCTGACTGAAAGCATCTCGCCCATGCAGCGCTCCAAGCTGCTGGCTTGGGTGCTCGCGCCAACGCAAGAGCAGTGGTCCAAGATCATTGATACACGCAACACCGGTGGCTCAATGCCCGAGCACAAACCTTTGATGGCCGAAACGACCTCAAAGAGCAAGCTCACCACCGATAATGACGGCTTCAACTTCTTCACTGATGGCTGGGGCAATCCGATTTCGATCGAGTTCAACTCTGGTCGCAACGCGGTCAAGGGTGCGTCGCAGGCCTCGACGAGCTGGGTACTCGTTTCGGGCGGCGAAGACGGCGACATGGATACCAACGAAGACAACATGTGGCACGCCTCGAACGGCAAGGCTGGGATGGGTGATTGGGCAGACGCCTTTTCCACTAACCAGAGTGGCCAGTAGTCGCAGCAAGTGATGGCCCGTGCCGGTTGAAGGCACTCGCCGCAAGCGAACACCGAAGCGCTACGCGCTTCAGAGCAAGGAGCAGAGCATGCCCAAGCCAACCACGCAACGCCAACGCGCTTCACTGCGTGCCAAGGGCTTTACCCTGATCGAGCTGATTGTGGTAATCGCCATCATCGGCTTGCTGGTCGTGGTGCTTGTGCCCGCGATCAACTATCTGGTCGGTGGCAAGTCACTCCAGATGTCGCGCAATGCGATTGATGGCTACCTCGGCAGCCTGCGCATGGAAGCGGTCAACCGCAACAAGCCCATCCTGGTGCTCTACTTCCCCGACCAAGAGCAAAAGTACGACTTCTCCGTCAAGAACGCGCGCGGCGAGTCGATCACCTTCTCCGTCGGCGCGGGCTTCGTGCCCTTCTTCTTGAACAACAACTTGCCCAAAGGCTCGCCAGCGACTGATCGCATGGAGTGGCTGGGTGAAACCAAGATGCTGCTCTTTGATCCGGCCTTCGACAAGGACATCATGACCCACCCCGCCAAAGTGAAAAAGTGGAAGGGTGTGAGTGACCTGCCGAGCGGCGTGGTGGATGCGGGCCTCGTGCAGCAGATCTTCTCGTCCAAGTCGCAGCCCTACTACGCCTTCATCATCCAGGAAGATGGCCGCGCCATTCTGCCGCAGGATGTGCCAGGCTACCTTGTGGATGCAGCAGACGTGAACACGCTTGATGGCGACTTGGTGCTGACGGATGGCGTGGCGACGGTCTTCCTTGACTTCTCAACGCAGATGCGCGTGCGTCAAGCGATGGTCCAAAACGACGCGTTGAATAGCTCAAGTAACTCCACCTTCGGCAGCGACAACTAAGTACCCACACTTCGCTTTAGCGGAGAGGAAAAGATAATGGAACGCAAACCGGTAACCAGAAAGCGTCGGGCAGGCTTTACGCTGCTAGAGATTCTGCTGGGCATGTCGATCTTCGCGATCGGAGGCGTGGCTGTGCTCTCGCTCTTCATCGCGAACGCGAACCGTGCCGAACGCGCCGCCAACGATTCGCGCGCTGTGAACATCGCCGCTTCCGTGCGTAGCACGCTTGAAGCCGCTTTGCGCAGCCCGCCGATGCAGTTGGATGGCGGCGAGCGCAGGCTCTACCCGATCGCTTTTCCTTTTGCGACGCTCGATCCCGCCTTCTCGCGCTTGCGCAGTCAAGCTGGGGTGGACTATGAGCTGAACCGGCCCAAGCTCGACTCGTCCAAGACCTACTTCTTTGAGCTGCCGAAGGATCCCTTCCGGGGTCGCGATTCGACGACTCAAGCCTTCACCGTGCTGCCGAAGGACCTGTTGAATCAGGATGGACGCGCGATTGAAGTGCTGGGCGGGCAAGCTATGAACCGAGTGCTTTTCATGAAGCCTTCTGCGATTGGTCTTGCTGGCAACGAGCGCTTGGGCGACGACCTCGATATTGATGACGCTGATGCCTACGCATTCAGCTTCTTCATCACGCGCAGTGTTGAGCGCTCGCCCTACACGATTCGGGGTACGAAGCCCCTGCTTGAAGGGCTTTATGTGGTGCAGCTTCGCGTCTTCAAGGGCTATGACCTGACGCCAGGTGCAAACAACGCGCCCATTCAAGAATTCACCTTTACCCTGGGGTCGCAAGAGTAGCGACCAGGTTTCGACCACTTAGCCTCAGGGAAGGAGGAGTCATGCAACGCTTACGCAAGGGTTTCACGCTTATCGAGCTGCTGATCGACATTCTGCTGCTCATGATCGTGATGCTGATGATCGCCCGAATGTTCACCTCAGCGCAGAACATCTATCGCACCGCTGCCAAGCGTGCGAGCGTGTACTCGCAAGGTCGAATTGCGCTTGATGTGATCGAGACTGACCTCTCGCGCATCGACAACAACACGGGTATCGCCAACTTGATTATTTCCAGCCAGTACGCTGATGGAAGTTTCACGAAGGACGGCTACACGCAGCATTTCATTGATCTGCCGTTCTCGGCACTGCCTGACCCGCAGTCGACGCAGCAGATCAAGCCTGTGCTGGCGTTCCAGACGCAGACGAGCTGGCAGCTTCCCAACGGGGAGTTCCAGAACGGCAAGGCTCAGGTGATTTATTATTTGCGCAAGCGTCCGCAGCGCAAGTCGATTACCGGCGAGTTTGAGGAGGCCTCAACCGCCTACCTCATGCGCCGCGTCGTGCCTCTCGGCAGTGATCTGGACTACGGCGCGCTGATGCGGACCGACGGCGATCTACAGACCGGCGGTCAAGGCTTCACCCAGCTACCGCTGGAAGAAGAAGTGGCGAGCTCGGTCTTCGAAGTGCGCGTTTGGGCCTACAACAACGGTGCAGCCGCCTACATGTCGCAGCAGAGTGAAACGCTGGACGATCTCTACGGCTTCCTTGCCTACACCCCGGACGGCATCACCAAGCTGCTGGAAGACAAAAGTGCCGGTCCGGCTGGCAATAACCCGAACGCCCCCAACGCAGGCAATCAGCCCGCGAATCAGGTCGTCCAACTGCTTGAGCCTCAAGGCGGAGTAACCTTCACCTTTGGCGGCTGGGCTGGAGGTCGCGCCATTCTCGATCAGAACGGCAACGCCGAGTACACGGAGCCTCGCGGCAACTACCCGCTTGCCATCGGCATTGAGCTGGTGATCGCGGATGACGACGCTTCTGTTGATGACGGCAGCTACACTGCGACGGTTCGCTCGATTCGCCGCATCATCTCAATGCCAGGCGCTCAGCCCACGGTGTCGATGCCGCCGGGACAGAACGGCATTGCTGCGTACGAAGAGAATCGCGGGAACTAGAACTCTGCTTCACCCCTGAATCTAGGGGCAAGCAGCAGCGAAAAGTGAAGGCCGGTGGCGAAAGCTGCCGGCTTTTACATTGGTCGCGCTGGTCGACTGGAGCTTGGTAGGTCGCAAACATCCCGACAGAGCGCGAGTCTCAGGGCAATGTGTGCGCTATCGGGAGAAAAATAGAATTTTTATGAAGAAAACTTTGTGCGAGGACGCTCAAATTTCACCTTCCTATGACAAGACGTAATGGCCGCGTCTCGAATGAAAGTGCGGCCAACCGCATTGTTTCGCTCTTTGTGGCCGAGAAACATGTTACTACATGTAAGTTTTTACCTTTTCGACGTCTCGCCTGGCCTATTTTGTGCATTCCAGTCTCTATGATTGCGTATGAGTCATTGCAGAGTTATGGTGAGCCTATGAAGGTATGGCGTGGGCCATATCGTAGTCCATGTGTTTCCATCAGGGCCCCTTGTGCATGCAGACCCCGCATGCAGGAGACATTTCGATATGAAAGTAGATTCCAAGAAGCGCTTCATCCCGTGCGTTCGCCGCATCCGTGAAACGACTGGCCTGAGCATTCGCCAGCTTGCTACGAATACGGGTGTAGACCGCACGAAGATCTCGCGCTGGGAGCGTGGCGAAGGCGTGCGCATGATTCGCGAAGCGATCATCGTTGCTCGCGCACTCGACACGACTGTCGAAGACCTCTTCGACCGTGATCCCGACGGTGGCCACTAAGGTCATCGCATCCGCTGCATGCCATTGATGGCGCCCGTGATGCAGCACAAGGATGCACCCAATCGCAATCAACGGTGCGTAACCCGGCCCGCTGACGCTCTCTGTCAGCGGGCCGTTTACGTGTACGCTGAGATTGTGCTGAGACTGCGATGCTGCGCATTTCACGCTGAGCGCTTGGCGCGAGGATGACAGCGCTGCACGACGCTAGCTAGCCGCGCTCCTTCGACGTGCGTGTAGATCTGCGTGGTTGAGATATCTGCGTGGCCTAGCATTTCCTGCACCGAGCGGATCTCGGCGCCGTGCTCCAGCAGATGCGTGGCGAAGCAGTGGCGCAGCGTGTGCGGATGCGCGAGCTCAGCGGGGATACCAGCGCTTAGCGCGCAGCCTTGGATCATTTGCCACACCCGCCCGCGACTCAGCGCCTTGCCAGACTTCGAGAGAAAGACCAGCGCCGACTTCTTGCGCTCCAGCAGCGGGCGCCCCTTCTGTAGCCACACTTCGAGCGCATCCAGCGCCTTGCTGCCGATCGGGATGAGGCGCTCCTTGTCGCCCTTGCCGCGCACGCGGATGAAGCCGCGATCTGCGTGGATATCTGATAGCTCCAGCCCGCAGAGCTCGCTCACACGCGCTCCAGTGGCGTAGAGGGTCTCAAGCAACGCCTTGTCTCGCAGCTTGAGCGGCGAGTCTCCCTCGGCAGCCTCGATCAGCGCTAGCACTTGGCCTTCACCGAGCACTCCGGGCAGTCCGCTCGCGACTTTGCCAGGCGTGAGACGCTCCGCCGGATTGCTCGGGATCACGCCGTCGCCAGCGAGAAAGCGGAAGAATGAGCGGAGCGAAGTGATCATGCGCGAAACGCTGCGTTCCGCATAGCCTTTCGATGCGTCCCGCCGCTGCGCCGCTTGAACGAGGTGGTGCTGATACTCCCGAAGAACTGCGAGTGAGATTTGTTCGAGCAGATCGCACAGCTCGCCCCGACTGGCTAACCAGCGGGCGAAGTGCTCCAAGTCTCTTTCGTAGCTTGCGACACTTGTGTCAGCAAGTCCGGCTTCGACCTGTATCGCTTCTAGATAGCACTCTATTGCGTGATTGAGGCGTGTCACCTTGTCCTCCAATACCCTGATCGGCGGACGCTACCCCTGGCTGAGGCCATTTTGGTAGGAATCAAAACCTGAACATTTCCGCGAACTTTCTCAACCTTTGAGGCTAGATATCGTTCTATAGTATAGAGGATTATCACAGGGCCAACATCTGAACTTCCACCGCTCAGCGCTTCTGCATTCCCGCAGTGCTCTTGTTGCGAGTTGGGCTATTGGTGCTGGTCTCAGCGCACAGCCAGATGGGCGCTAAGGGGTCCGCCGCATCTGGTTGCGTACCGGCTGGCACCGCTGCATTCAGGTACTGGCGTTCACGGCGTCAGTACCTGAATGCCTCCTTCAAGCGCGCGAAGATCTTCTCGCGCTTCAGATACGCAAGGGAGCGAGGAAAACCCCTCGCTCCCTTTGCCGTTAGCGAACTTCTCGATTTGCATTGTTCGTGCGTCATTCGAGGCGAAGCCGAGAAAACTCAGGCGCGACGCTTCAAGCGAGCGGTGTTCTCATGAGGAGACGTATCGGAGATTTCTCCTCCCTACCGTCGTCGAGAAGACGTGCGTACAAAGCGAATCGAGAACCGCGCTAACGCAAAGAGGGCGCTGATTGCTCAGCGCCCTCGTGCGGTGTGATGCTCTCACTCAAGCCTTAGGCGTGAGCGCGCTTGCGAGGTGAGGCGAAGATCGCCACGCCCAGCAGAAGCGAGCAGAGGATCAGCCACACGCTGTTGCTGCTGCCGCTCGTGATCGAACAGTCGCTTGAGGTCTTCGTGCTCGGTGCGACGTAGGTGAAGCCGTTTGCCAGCGTGTCGGTGTTGGTGCCGTCGTCGATCACGACGTTCACTGCACCGGCCGTGCCCGCAGGCGTGACAACGGTGAGGGTCGTCGCATCAACGATGGTCAGGCTCGTACCCGCAGTGCCGTCGAAGGTCACGCTAGTCACGCCAGCCAGATCAGTGCCAGTCACGGTGACGGTCGTGCCGCCAGCAGTCGTGCCGCTAGCCGGGCTGATCGCGGAGATCATCGGCATCGCAGCGTTGTAGCTGAAGCCGTTGGTCAGCGTGCTCGGAGTGGTGCCGTCGGTGACGACAACATCAACCATGCCAGTGCCCGCAGGCGTTTGCACGGTGATCTCGCTTGCGCTCACGATCGTCATGTTCGTGCCCGCCGTGCCGCCGAAGGTCACGCTGGTTGCGGTGTCGAGGTCAGTCCCCGTCACCGTCACCACCGTGCCGCCCGTTTCCGGGCCGCTGGTTGGGCTGATCGAGGTGATGACTGGCATCGCAGCGGTGTAGGTGAAGCCGCCGGTCAGCGTGCTGTCCGGGTTAGTTCCATCGCTCACCACAACGTCCACCGCACCGGCCGAGCCAGCGGGAGTCGTGACGGTGATCTGCGTTGCGCTATCAACGGTCATGCTGGTTCCAGCGGTGCCGCCGAAGGTCACGCTCGTTACGTTGGTCAGGTCAGTACCGGTGATGACCACGACGGTACCGCCGCTCACGCTGCCCATGGTTGGGGTGAGCGAGGCGATGACCGGCGTTGGCGTGGTGTAGGTGTAGCCGTTGGCGAGCGTGCCGTCAGCCGTGCTGCCGTTGCTTACCACCACATCAACCATGCCTGTGCCAGCCGGCGTGCTCACGGTGATTTCCGTGTCGCTGACAACCGTGAAGCTGGTGCCTGCGGTGCCGCCGAAGGTCGCGCTGGTTGCGCCGGTGAAGCCCGTGCCGGTGATCGTGACGACCGTGCCGCCTGATTCCGTGCCGGAGGTCGGAGCGATCGAGGTGATCGAAGGAGTCGGCAGGATGTACTCGAAGCCGTTGGTTGCCGTATCAGGGCTGGTGCCGTCGGTTATCACCACGTCAACCATGCCTGCATTGCCAGCAGGAGTATCAACGGTGATTTCCGTGTCGCTCACCACCATCATGTTCGTGCCGGCTGTGCCGCCGAAGGTCACGCTGGTCACGCCCGTCAGCTCGGTGCCGGTGATCGTTACGCTGGTTCCGCCAGTGACCACGCCCATGCTCGGATTGATCATGGTGATGGTCGGATCTGGCACAGTGTAGGTGAAGCCGTTGGTGGCGGTTGCGTCCGGGTTGCTGCCGTCGCTCACCACAACGTCAACCATGCCCGCAGCGGTAGCGGCTGGAGTGGTGACGGAAACTTCCGTTGCGCTGACAACGTTCAGGTTGGTTCCGGCGGTGCCGCCGAAGGTCACGCTGGTCACGTTGCTTAGGTTGGTTCCGGTGATCGTGACGCTGGTACCGCCAAGCGTGTTGCCCGTGCTCGGGTTGATCGCGGTGATGGTCGGGCCGCTCGCGAGCAGGACTTCATTAAAGGTAGTCGCTGCGATCATGTCGTCGGCGAGCCAGCCTGGATCGCCACTCGACTGGCGGAAGGCGATGCCGCTGATTGAAGTCGTGGAATCAGAGTACGAAAGATTCGTATCGGAAGACATCGTGGGGTCGACCCAAAGGTTCGCCGCGCCGGTGTCGATGTTGTAGCCGATCACGATGCGGTAAGGCGTGTTGAGCGCAAGCGCCGTTGCCCACGGTGTTTCGCTTGTGCCGCCCAATCGCAGCTCGACTGCGCCGTTGCCGTCATCCGCCGCATACACGCGGCAGCGGAAGGTGCCAGTGCCTTCAATAAAGTGGTGGAAGTAGGTGTGCCCGGAAGGTGCTGCCGTGAATGTGATCGTGGCGCCTGAATAGACCGTTCCGGTGGTAATCGGCGCGCCAGTGAAGGCGGCATTGACGTCCTCGGCTGAGCCTGAGACAGCTCCGCCTTGCAGTTGTTGGCTACCGAAAGCACTCACCACTTGTACGTCGAGGTTACCACTCGAACTGTGAGCAGACCACGCACCTGCATCTGGCAGCGCTGCACCAGCCGTGTAGCTTTCGAAATCGTCCATGAAGAGCACTGTCGCGCTCGCGCTGCCAGCCAGAGCAAGCATTACGCCTGCCAGGGTCAGCATCAGCGCTGCGAAACTCGTTCGCGTCGAAATCATCGTCATATCTCTCGTCTCCTTTGTTTATCTCTTGCCGATCTCTTGCACCAAGTAGGTTGGGAACTACGCCACAAGGATCGGCATTGTCACTCCATCGGTCTGCAATCCATTATTCTGAAATCAGAATATAAAGAAAGGACGAAAGGCACGGGGAGTGTGAACGAGAGATTCAAACATTCTGCGTTCAATTGACACACTCAGCGATCGCACAATGCGCACAATCACAGTGCCGTGCGACAACGGGAGCAGAAAATACTGCTGGGGAGGGAGTGCCGAGTAAATAGAGCGGTTCTCGATTCGCTTCGCTACACACGCCGTCATCCCGACTGGAGCGAAGCGTTTGGGAGGACTTTGGAGTGAGCACGTCTCGCAGCGCGAGACTGCGCAACGAAAGAGCCGTCTCTTAGCAAGCGAAGCATCCGAGAGGCGGGGCTCAGCGCCATCAGATAACGCAACGCTGTGTTTGTTCGCGAGGCAGCGGTAAATCAAAAGGGATCCCTCCCCTCCGGCTTCGCCTACGGTCGGGATGACGTCGCCCCGACTGGAGCGAAGCGTAGGGGGAGGGATCCCTTGGCCATTCGGCTGCATGTAGAAGCAGTAGTGCGTTGCGAGAGCCTCGCAAAAGAGTAGCGCTCTTTGGCGCAAGCTCCCGCAAGTCCGATCTTTCCCCGCCCCTCAGCTTCTCGAAAAGGGATCCCTCCCCTCCGGCTTCGCCTACGGTCGGGATGACGAGCCCTATTCCGGCACTTGCCACGCGGCCATCGGGTTGCCCGTTGGAAGCGAGCTGTTTGGAGTGGAGCTGGGAGCCGGATTGGCTGGATGCGTCCACGTTTGGCTGGCGATGTCAAAGATGCTGATGAAGGGCGGGCTTGAGCTGCCAGTCAACACGGGGTCTCCAGCAAGGGCGAAGAGGCGAGCGCCATCCGAAAGCAGCGTACCAGTGCGAGCTGGCACGTTTGACGAGCTCGGCAGCGCGCTCCAAGCGCCGGTAGCAAGATCGTACACGCCGCCAGTGTTCAACTTGGACTGCTGGTTGTTGACAAGCGACAAGCCGCCGAAGATGTAAACCTTGCCGTTCGCTTCGACAATCCCGTTGCTCATGCGCGCGGAAGGAGCGCCGGTTGTCGTCACGCTCGTCCACGAATCGCTCGAAGGATCGTAGATGCCGCCGCTATTCAGCAAGTCGCGCCCAGTACGATCCACGCCACCCCAAACGAAGATGCGGCCATCTTCCAAGATCAGCGAGCTGCAGTCAAAGCGCGCTTCCGGCGCACCTGTTTGCGACATCGGCGTCCACGTCAGCGTATTCGGATCGAGCATCGCCCCGTCGTTGTACACATCAAACTGGAAGCTTCCGCGCATGTTGTTCGGCTTGGAGTTGCCGCCCCAACGAATGATGCGGCTACCATTCCACAACAACACGCCGTCGTAGCGCGAGCTTGGCTGATTCTGCAGGCCGTCGATTGAGGTCTGCACCCCGCTCTGGCCATTGATGATGAAACGGGTGCTGCCAGTCTCCCACCATTGGAAGTACCAGTCGTCACTCCAGAGCGTGTCGTAGAGCGACGCAGCGTTGTTGCGGGGATAGAGGCGCGACTTGTGGGTTAGGTAGCCGGTCGTCGCATCCTTGTCGACGTCGCCGGTGAAGTTGCTAATGATCGAGCCGTCCATGCCAAAGGAAAAGCCGACGCTCGTAGTGCGATCAACACGCACGCCTGGGCCATGCCCGTAGTCGTAAAGGTTCGAGAGAGGGGTGCCTAGATTTGAGCGCCCCCAACTGCCGGTGCTTGGGTCAAACTGCCACGTTCCAATATCGTTGGTGGTGAGGCCGGAGACTTCGACGTAGCCGCGCGCTTCGGTGGCTGAGCCGCTGGCGCCGACGCTGAAGCTCTTCGTGGTCTGTGAGCCGCCGGAGTTGTGAGCGATCGAGATGCTCGCGGACTTGCTGCCAACGCTGCCGGGATCGAACTCCAGCACGAAGCTGGTGAACTCACCGGGCGCGAGGGTGCCGGCCATCGAGCTAGCGTCGACGTTGAAGAGATTCGCATCCGTGCCGCTGACCGTCGGCGTTCCAACGCTCAAGCTCTGCGAGCCGACATTAGAAACGATCATCTCAACGCGGCGAGCAGGCGAAGAGATGCCGCGCGCGCCGATGTCGATCGTCGTTGCAGTCGATGCCACATCTGTACCGGCATAGCCGCCATTGCGTAGGGCGATCTGCGCTGAGCTGCTTGACGCATCAAGCGCGACGCCCCTGAAGTGAATCACCATGGGGCGATTCGCATCGGTGGTTTCAGTCAGCGTGAGCGTTGCGCTCTTGAAGCCAGCGCTGTTTGGATTGAGGCGAATTTTGACCAGCCCGTACCTGTAGCCTTCAACCGTCGAAGCGTAGTCAGTCGTATCGATCTCGAAATCGCTGGCATCGCTGCCGCCCAAGACCGGTGCAACAAGATCGAAGGTGTCATCGCCATCCGCTTGCACCCACACGTTGGTCCAGTCGCCTGCGGTGCCGACGGTAGTTGAGGCGAGGGTTTGCTTGTCGCCAGGCGCAGTGTGAGGAGCCATCTCCGCCGATGCAGGAGAGCCAACTTGAGTCGTGACGTTGGTGTAGTTCTCGTTGCCCTGGAAGTAGAGCGCGTTTGGAATGCGGAGTGTCGCCGGATAGGCGAGTGAATCGTGGTAGATGTAAACCCTGTACGCCGAGGTCGTGGTGAAGCGCTGAGCGCTATCAACGGTGAAGAAGAAGCGCGCGCTGCTGCCGGGCTGCATTGTGCTCGGCACGCTGTTGAAGTTGTAGATAATCGCGCTATGCGAATCGGCGCCGAAGCCGCTGAAGTTCACCGCCGTCGAGCCGTAGACGTGCAGGTAGAAGTCCGCCACGAAAGGACTCACGCGGTAGTTCGTCAGCGGGACTTTCAGCCCAGACGTAACGTCAACCACTGGCCCGTTGAGCGCGCCTCGGCGAATCTCGAAGCCGTCGCCGCTGATCTTCTCCACATCAAGGCTCTTCGTGATCGGCGACGAGCTGTTCGAGACCGTGACGACGAGCGTCGCCGCGTGAACGCCAACTTTCGAGGGCGTGAAGGTCACCGTAAAGTTGCCTTGGCGGTTGAGCGCAGCACTAGCCTTGGCCGCATCTTCGCCGTTGATCGTGAAGTCGGCTGCGTCAGCGCCGGTGATCGCGATATCGGTGATGGTGAAGAATGGCGTGGTGCCGACAGAGTTTGAACCACCTACGTAGAAGGGAATGGTCTGGCTGAGATCGAGAGCTGTCGTCTCGAAGGCGCGGCCATTCGAGGTCTTCGCGCCAAGCGTCGCATTCACGCTGGTTGGAGCGTTGTAGCTTTGGCTGAGGTCCCCGGTGTAGACTTGAGCGATGAAAGGGCTCGGCGTGTTCTGGCAGTCGTGATCGATGATCAGATCGCCGTAGTAGCTGTCGCTGCTTGAGCTGCCGTCAGGTGTGCAGTCAGCGTGCAGCGAATCTGCTCGCCAGTTTGCAGCGTGTGCGGGAAGCTGGGCAGGCCCTCTACTTCGTAGGTGTAGGAATGCATGCCACCGAGCGCAACGCGATCAATCACGACCGCTGCCGTCCCGGTATTCACGATGTTCACAAAGCCCTGCGTGCTGGTGATGCTGTTGGTGCCGCGATAGGTCGAGCCCATCTCCAGGCTCATCGCGCCATGCAGAATGCATTGAGAGTTGAAGAAGACCTTGAGATCGCCGCCTTCAGCTAGCCCGCCGGGAGCGGGAATGGTGTGCGCTGCGCTGCTTGATGGAGCGCTTGCGATGCTGGCAAAAGTCAGCGTTAAGGGCGAAGTAACGGTCGGCGAAGCATCGTGCGTGAAGCTCACGACGGTGCTGAAGTTGCCTGCGCTCGTGGGCAGATGCTCAAGCACGAGATCAACGCTTTGGCCTGTGGTCAGCGTGACTGGCAAGGTTGCAGATGGCGTGAGCGTGGAGAGGCTCGCTCCGCTTCCACTCAGCGAGGACGACTGGATTTCAACGGCGGTCGTGCCGGGATTCGAGATCGTAATCGTCTTGCTCTGCGCGGTGCTCGTGGGCAGCGCGAAGGTGCTGAACTGAAGCGCAGCAATGCCGCCAGCGCCAGCGCTTACACTCGTCGAGCCAACACTAACGTCAAGCTGCGGCGCCGAAGGCGCTGTCGCGGCGCCGGAGAAAGTCAGCGTGAAAGGCGAAGCCTGATTCGCGCCGTTGTCGTGCGCAATCGCCAGCTCAATGCTGAAGCTGCCGGCGGTCGTCGGCTCGAAGGACATCGTGAAGCTCTCGCTCGCGCTGGGCGCAATAGTCAGCGGAAAGCTCTGCGCGATGGCGAGCGGGAAAATGCCGGAGGCAGCACCGTTCTTCGTCACGCCAGTGATAGAGAGATTCGCCGAGCCCGTGTTCGTCAGGGCGATCGTTTTGGTCTCAATCGTCGGCGCGCTGAGGTCGACGCCAGCAAAGGTCAACGCTGCGCTGCTCTGCTCTTGATGCGCGACACTCGTCGTATCGACTTTGACGCTCAAGTTCGGCGCCTGCGTGGTGGTGCTCGTATCGAGGCAATTGCCGCTGAAGGTGAAGCTGAAAGGGCTCGCCTGATTCGCAGCGTTGCTGTGGCTGATCGCTAGCTCGGCGCTGTAGCTGCCGATTGCTAATGGCTCGAAGGTCATGGTGAAGCTGCTCGTAGCGTTGGGCGCGAGCGTGAAGGGAAAACTCTGCGTCATGTTGATCGGGAAGAGGCTCGCGTCGCTGCCGTTCACACTAAGGCCTGAAATCGTCAGGTCAGCCGTGCCGCTGTTCTTCAGCTCAAGGGTCTTGGTCTCGACCGCAGGGGCTGCGAGATCAACCGTAGTAAAGGTGAGCGGCGTCGTGCTCTGCTCCTGATGCGCCACGCCTACAGCATCAACGCTCACGCTCAAAGTTGGCGTGGGCGTTGGCGGCGGGTTACCGCTGCCAGTCACGGCGTCGCCCTGGAAATTCAGTTCGAAGTTGCCGTCAGCGGAGTTCTCGCCGTTGTGGCTGAAGTCGACTGAAGCATCGAAGCTGCCAGCCGCTTGAGGTTCGAAGCCAACGGTGAACGAGGTACTCGCATTCGGTGCTAGCGTGTCGCTAAAGCCCGTCAGATCAAGCGTGAAGGTGTTGCCGACGGGGTCAGTCATCATTGGCGTACCGAGATCAAGCTGACCGTTGCCGGTGCTTTGCACGATGATCGTGACGGCGTTCGGGAAGCTGGTGCCGAGCGTGTGCGTACCGAAGTTGAGCGCAGGGATTCCCACGGCGTCGTCAACCA
>Ga0213866_10001159_pt1 | contig 19866 bp, 18 predicted proteins | sample PICome_11_FD_160079 | JGI IMG/M metagenome (GOLD analysis project Ga0213866, IMG submission 160079) | Coastal seawater microbial communities near Pivers Island, North Carolina, United States - PICO284 | ecosystem: Environmental > Aquatic > Marine > Coastal | place: USA: North Carolina...
TGGTCTGGTCTGAGGGGCGTTTAGAAGCCCATGCCACCCATGTCAGGCATGCCGCCACCGGGCATTGCGGGTGCGTCATCCTTTGGCAGCTCTGCCACGCCGGCTTCGGTCGTGATCAGGAGGCCTGCGACAGAGGCGGCGTTTTGCAGGGCCGAGCGGACTACTTTGACCGGGTCGATGACGCCCATTTCGAGCAGGTCGCCATATTCTTCGGTCTGTGCATTGAATCCGAAGGCCTTGTCGTTTTTGCCAATAATGGTGTTGACGACAACCGAGCCTTCGACGCCGGCATTCTCGACGATCTGGCGAACCGGGGCTTCCAGAGCGCGCCGGACAATGTCGATACCTGCCTGCTCATCATCATTGGCGCCTTTGACGTCGATGTTGCGAGCAGAGAACAGAAGGGCTGTCCCGCCGCCGGCGACAATGCCTTCCTCAACCGCCGCGCGGGTCGCGTTGAGCGCGTCATCGACGCGGTCTTTGCGTTCCTTCACCTCGATTTCGGTTGCTCCGCCGACCTTGATCACGGCAACACCGCCAGCCAGTTTGGCGAGGCGCTCCTGCAGCTTTTCACGGTCATAATCAGAGCTCGTATCGTCGATCTGCTTCCGGATCTGGCTGACGCGGGCTTCGATGTCTTCCTTGGCACCGGCGCCATCAACGATGGTGGTGTCATCCTTGGAAATGTTGACCCGTTTCGCCGTACCGAGCATGTCGATGCTGACATTTTCCAGTTTGATGCCAAGGTCTTCGGAGATGACCTGGCCGCCGGTCAGGATCGCGATGTCCTGCAGCATGGCCTTGCGACGGTCACCAAAGCCCGGTGCCTTGACCGCAGCGATTTTCAGACCACCCCGCAGCTTGTTCACAACCAGCGTGGCCAGAGCCTCGCCGTCCACATCCTCGGCAATGATGAGCAGAGGACGCTGAGACTGAACAACGCTTTCCAGGATTGGCAGCATAGGCTGGAGTGAGGACAGCTTCTTCTCGTGCAGCAGGATGTACGGATCGTCCAGCTCGGCGGACATCTTGTCCGCATTGGTCACGAAGTAAGGTGACAGGTAGCCGCGGTCGAATTGCATGCCTTCCACGACATCCAGCTCGGTTTCGAGAGACTTGGCTTCTTCGACGGTGATCACACCCTCATTGCCGACCTTCTCCATGGCCTTGGCGATCATTTCGCCGATTTCGGCGTCGCCATTGGCCGAGATCGCGCCAACCTTGGCGATTTCGGAGTTGTCCTTCACCTTGCGGGAGTGGTGGGCCAGGTCACCGACAACTTCGGCAGCCGCCTTATCGATCCCACGCTTGAGATCCATTGGGTTCATGCCCGCGGCCACGCGCTTCATGCCTTCGCGGACAATCGCCTGAGCCAGAACGGTCGCCGTGGTGGTGCCGTCGCCGGCAACATCATTGGCCTTGGAGGCCACTTCGCGCAGCATCTGGGCGCCCATGTTCTCGAACTTGTCTTCCAGCTCGATTTCCTTGGCGACGGTCACGCCATCCTTCGTGGTGCGGGGTGCACCAAAGGATTTTTCGATGACCACGTTGCGGCCTTTCGGGCCAAGGGTAACTTTGACGGCATTGGCCAGAGTATCGACGCCTTTCAGCATCTTTTCACGGGCTTCAGAGCCGAATTTGACTTGTTTGGCAGCCATTTGGGATACCTTTCAGTTAAATGGAAACAGGGGGAGAGGTGCTAGGCTTCAACGATGCCCAGAATGTCACTCTCTTTCATGATCAGGAGCTCTTCACCATCGACTTTGACCTCGGTGCCGGACCATTTGCCGAACAGCACTTTGTCACCGGCTTTGACGTCCAGTGCGACGCGTTCACCGGCATCACTCAGGACACCATTGCCGACAGCGATTACTTCACCTTCCTGAGGCTTCTCAGTTGCCGTATCCGGGATGATGATCCCACCGGCAGTTTTGGTGGCTTCTTCAACGCGCCGAACGAGGACGCGGTCATGTAGGGGACGAAATTTCATATTTCCCTCTTTAGTTGATCGTTCTGTAACGAATGACAGTGCGATTAGCACTCAAGTCAGGTGAGTGCCAATGAGGGGCAGATAGGTGTGGCCCGAAGTGTCGTCAACAGCCCCGAACTGATTTTTTTTAGCCCATGACATTCGCAGGGCCGGGGACAACTTTACCCCTGCCACCGGCGCCTTGATCGAAGGTCGTCAAGCCTCAGGCGACGCAATTCTGGGCGTCTTGCCACAGGTTCGGTCCATCACGTCCCATATCAGTCTCGGGTCTCCGAAGGATGAGCGTGCCTGAGGGTTACAGGTCTTTATCACGGTTTGTTTTGTCAGCAGAGCTGTCTTCAATGCGAAGGCCGGGGCTCTTGGGCTCAGGGCCATCGGCCGTCGGAAAAGGCTTTAAGCGTCAGGCGGGGGATCCGGTCGGTTTCAGACGCTGAGCGGCCTCGGGGCCTCTGAGTTCTTCAAGTGACCGAATGGCTTTGGCGGCACTGATCCTCGCAAGATGCCGACCGGTTTCATCGTGCCAGTCGGCCTCGACAAAACCGGTGGTCCGCCCGCGGCTAACGAGACGGCCCTCAATTCGGATCAGCCCATGCGGAACAGGACGAAGAATTCGAGTCTGAAGTTCCGTTGTTGTGAACCACTCACCGTCCTCGAGCGCGCTGGCCATGGTCATGGACACAATATGGTCAGACAGGCCAGCAACCCAGCCACCGAAGACCCGGCCAGTATTGATGTCCCGATCGCCTGTGTTCGGCCATTGGTAAAGCGTGTAGCCGTACCGGACCTCCTGCAGCCAGTCTTCAGGACGAATTCCCAGATTCTGGATGCCGGGAGGCTTATCCCAGCCGCCATTGCGAAGCTGGTCGAAGAAGATTTTCTGCTGGTCGGACAGCTCAGTGCGCTTGGTCATGTTCGGCCAAAGCTCAGGTGATGGTGGCGCCGCCATCGACGACCATCATCTGCCCTGTCATGAAGCTGCCGGCCTCACTGGCGAGGTAGACAGCCGCGCCGGCGATTTCCACAGGCTCGCCGATCCGCTTCAGGGGGGAGCCGGCCGTGGCGCGTTTGAGCGTATCAGGATTTTCCCAAAGGGCACGGGCAAAATCGGTCTTGATCAATCCTGGGGCAATCGCATTGACCCGGATGTTCTCAGGCCCGTACTCCGCGGCAAGATTCCGCACGAGCTGAAAATCGGCGGCTTTGGATATGTTATAGGCCCCAATGACCGGCGAAGCGCGCAAACCACCGATCGAACTGACGATGATGATCGAGCCCGATTTCCGCTCCTGCATCTGGGGAAGACACATCTGGATCAGCCAATGATTGGAAATGATATTGTTGGACAGGATTTTTTCGAACTGGTCGTCTGAGATCCCGGCCATAGGCCCGTAATAGGGATTGGACGCGGCGTTACAAACAACAATATCGACTTTTCCATAAGCGTCATTCGTTGCGTCAACCATGCGCTGGAGTTCGTCCTTCGATGAAATGTTCGCCGGAACCGCAATGGCCGTGCCTTCACCGTAGGTTTCGTTCAGCGCTGCGGCGACTTCTTGGCAGGGACCGGGCTTTCGGGACGAGATTGTCACCTTGGCGCCCTGGGCGGCAAACTGTTCGGCAATCGCGCGCCCGATTCCGCGCGATGACCCGGTGATTATGGCGGATTTTCCTGACAGATCGAACAGGCTCATGGTTTGCCTCCCTTAATTGGCGTTCCGGCGCTGTGATAGGCGGGATATGGGCTAAAGAAAAGCCTCTCCCCGGGTCAGCGCGACAGGGCCGCGATGCCCGTCCAGAGCCACCCCGCCAACATGGCGAGTCCTCCCAGTGGTGTGACAGCGCCCAGCCAGGTCGGGGCGCCCAGGGCCATCGCGTAAAGTGTGGCCGCAAAAACCAGAGCGCCAAAGATGAGGACGAAGCCGGGCCAGTGAAATGGAGCCGGCTGGAAGGAAAGGGTCAGGGCCACAGCGCTGTGGACGATGAGGTAGAATGTGGCAGTCTCCCACCAGGAGGTGGCGTCCGGGCTCAGCCGAGCGGACAGGGCGTGCGCTCCGAAGGCGCCGAGTCCAACAGCGAGAGCGCCACACAGGGAAGACACGACACCGAGCATCAGCGGGTCTCCTGAGGCAGCGTGTAGGTCACAACGGCATGGCTGGCCGTTTTGTCCTGATCCTCGCCGCGAAGGGAGACTTCGATCACAGCGAGGCGCTGACCGAACTTCAGGGTTCGGGCGTCGGCCAGCAAGGCGGTTCCAAGACAAGGTCTCAGAAAATTTATGTTGAGGGAACTGGTCACGGCCATGGGCACAATGCCTATGCGGGTCATCACAGCGATGTAAGCGGCGCTGTCGGCCAGAGCCATTTGGGTTGGACCTGAAATATAGTTTCCGGGGCGCAAGTGCGCGTTACTGACCTCGATGCGCATCTGAACGTAGTCGAGAGCCGTTGCGATGACTTCGTTCTGTGGTCCGTTACCCGCGAAGGTTTCCCGCAGGAAGCGGTTGGCCATATCGGCGGATATCTGACAGGTCATGGCTGCCCTTTCGGAAGGCATTGACGAGGGAGTGTGATCACGTCCAATTAATATCCAGCGTCAGATCCGCCAAGAGATCACGCGAGGAGAGGGACGGGCTGAGCATGTTAACCAAGGGCGATGAATACCCTATACATCAGACACCAGAACCGGTTGCGGTTGCCGGCAGCGATCGGAATTTTTATGATCGATTTTTCTTCAATGGCTACAGCCGCGACGGGTCGATCTTTTTTGCCGGTGCTCTGGGAGTTTACCCTCATCTCAACATCATGGACGGAGCGATCTCTGTTCTGAAAGACGGCCGGCAGCGCAGCCTGCACGTTTCGCGAATTCTTGGCATGGAACGTATGGATACGCGGGTTGGGCCTCTCTCTGTGGAGATCTTGGCGCCCCTGCAATCGGTTCGTTTACAGCTGCAGGAAACGGAGGGCCTCGCGCTCGATGTTCGGTTCGAGGGCCGTCATTTTCCAATAGAGGAGCCACGATTCACCTATCGTCAGGGTCCCCGGATGCTCATCGATTGTACGCGGATGACCCAGAATGGCTCATGGACAGGTAGCCTGAGCGTGGATGGGGAACATCTCGATATCGTCGAATTTTATGGAACACGTGACCGCTCCTGGGGGGTGCGCCCCATCGGTGCGCGGGATGCCCAACCCGTCGTCCCGCTGCAGATGCCACAGTATTACTGGTTGTGGGCCCCCGTGAATTTGCCCGGCGCGTCGCACTTTTTTCACGTGAATGAGGATGCCTGCGGGGCCCCGTGGAATACCAGATCCGTGCTCGCGCCCGAAGGTGCCATGCAGGAAGGTCTGAGCCACCTGCATCGACCAGAGTTTAGCGTGGACTGGACTCCAGGAACCCGACGTATTGGATCTGCACGCCTCAAAGCCGGCGATCCCTCCGGTGGGGAACACCTGCTGACCTACACACCGATGGCGGTCTTTCAGATGAAGGGTATTGGCTACGGTCATGCGACATGGGGGCATGGCGCTTTTCATGGCGGTTATGCTCAGGAGCGGGAGGACTTTGTCCCGGCTGAGCTCGCCTGGAATGACCTCGACAATTTGCACATTCAGGCCCTCGTTCAGGTCGCGCATATTGGCCCGGATGGATCCGAAGCGCAGGGTCTGGGTGTCCTCGAGCAGCTGTGTCTCGGACCGCATGGCCCGAGCGGTTGGACGGATATTGTCGATGCTTGATAGCGAGCTCGCTTTACGCTTCACGCGCTATGCCGACGCTCACATCGACGGGGCCCGGAACAGCGAGGTCACCCACCTTTCCCGGATCCACGGCGGCGCCAGCCGGCAGACCTACAGCCTCGATCTGAAATATGACACTCCTTCTGGTCCCGTCGAAAGAGGGCTAATCGTCAGGCGCGATCCACCTGACAGTTTGATCGATACCGAACGGCGGATTGAATTTGCCGCCATTCGGAGCGCTCATGGTCAGGCCGGCCTGCCCGTTCCTGAGGCCCTTTTTCTCGAAACAGATCCGGAGTTTCTGGGTGCCCCTTTCTTTGTCATGGGGCGTATTGAAACCGGCACGCCGGTCAATCCCTTCCGACTTGAGGATGTCGAGCCTCACCGACAACGTCTTGGGACGCAGTTCTTCAGGCATCTTGGCGCGATCGCGGCGCTTCCTGTCGAGGGGTCTGCGATTGCACAGGAGCTTGATCTGCCAGCTCAGGAGTCATGCTGGAGCAAGGAGCTGGCCTACTGGGCCAACGAGATACGCGCAAATGCGGTCTCACCTCAGCCTGTGGCGGAGGCCGCCATAAGATATTTGGAGCAGCACCCGCCACCTCCGGCCCAACGGCTGTCCATCGTCCATGGTGATTACAGGTCGGGTAACTTTCTCCATGATGGAAACGGGGAGATTACGGCCATTCTCGATTGGGAGATGGCTCATATTGGCGACCCATATGAGGACCTTGCCTGGGCGACTGACCCACTCTGGTGTGCCAATGACTCCGAACGGGCAGCGGGGTTCCTGCCCTGGCCAGAGGCCATCGAGATCTGGCAGGAGGCTTCAGGGTGCGCGTTTGATCCGGCGGCGTTCGAGTGGTGGTCCATTTTTGCTCATGTAAAGGCGCTTGGGATCTGGGTCACGTCGGCCAAGGCCTTTGCAGGCGGCAGCAACAATGATCCGATATTGGCCTGGTCGGGTTGGTTTACGCATGCGGCACACGAACTCATGCTCGCAGCACGTCTCGGGGCGAAGCACGGAGCCGGGACATGACGCATATTGGATTTATTCTGGGGCAGATCGGTAAAACGCTTGTTTCAGACGTCGCTCCGAAACTTGAGGGTGACTATGCCGGTGGCCATGCCGCGATGGCTGGCCTGATGGCTATCATGGCGGGGGAAGCCTGGGATGCGGCGGCGGACCGGCTGGTCACGGAGATCCAAGGTATCCGACGCCTTCTGGACCGGGGTGGGGTTGACTGTTCAGATGTCAGCAAAGCCCCAAGTGTCCGTTTGTCCGACCTGGAGCCGGAGCGCGATGCACTTCTGCTCAAATTGATTGCTCTCCAGTTTCGGCTGGAAACGGATGACAGCCCCGGCGCGCAGTCTTTGAACGCCGACATCTGGGCACATTATATCACCACAGCTCAGGCGCGGATGCCCAGCCCACCTGTGTTCGATGACCCGGAGACGGGTTAGCCCCATAATGTTGGAAGGGGCGGGCTGAGCAGCCCGTCTTCATAGTGAAGGCCGTGCGGAACGTCCTCAGCCAACCATAGAGGGCCGTCGAGGTCGGTGAGATCGGTCGCCGCGCCTAGGAGCGCCGCAGGCGCCATGGACAGGGAGCTCGCGACCATGCACCCAATCATCACACCCAGTCGACAGCGACGCGCTTCCTCCAGCATCAAGAGCGCTTCGGTAAGCCCACCGGCTTTATCGAGTTTGATGTTCACCATGTCATAAAGTCGGGCCAGTCTCTGAATATCCGCGGCGGTATGGACACTTTCATCTGCGCAGATCGCTACGGGGCACTCCATGGATGACAGTTTGTCCTCATCTTCTTGACCAAATGGTTGCTCGATCATGATCACCCCATGCGCTGCGGCCATTTCAGCCAGACGTCGAAAGTCAGATGGAACCAGGCCTTCGTTCCCATCAACCACCAGCTTGGCGTCAGGTCGGGCTTCATGGACCGCCACTATCCGTGCCATATCTTCATCTCCGCCCAGTTTTAATTTGAGGATTTTGGCCTCGGTCCGCTTGGCTGCGTTGGCCATCGTATCTGGTGCGTCCAGGCTCAGAGACATGGTGCAGGACAGAGGTCTGGGTGCAGGAAGACCTGCCCGTTTCCAGACTGGCAACCCAGTTTGTTTAGCCTCCAAGTCCCAAAAGGCCACGTCAAGGGCGCAACGGGCGGCGCCGGCGGGCAAACAGGTCTGGAGACCGTCCCGGCTCAGACCAGCTTCGATGCGGTCCCTTTGACTTTCAATATCACGTATGACCTGCGCGACGGTTTCCCCGTAGCGACCATAGGGGACACATTCCCCCCGTCCGATATGGTCCCCGTGGGTCAATTGTACGCGGACGGTCTCTGCCGTGAGTTTGCTGCCCCGTGAGATTGAGAACTGGTGTTTTAAAGGCGATGTGACAGCGGTGATTTCGAGTTGGAGCATGGACCATTTCTTTGCAAGGTCGATCAAATTTGAAACGTTTGAGCCGCGACACCTTAACAAGCAACCGGTAAGGTAAACAGATGCTAAGCATAAGGATATGGCATGGCCGAACCCGGCTTTGATCTCCAACCTTCGCCGGTCTCGTCAGAGGGGGCTATGCTGAGGCTGTTCGGCGATTGGACCATTTCCGGTTTGTCCTGCGTTGAAAAACGCCTGGCAGATCTGCTTCGGGACGATGTCAAAATTGACACCGTTCTGGCTGAGGATGTTCGCCGCCTCGATACGGCCGGTGCTTTCCTGATCGATCGCGCTCTGCGAAAATTTGGCTTGGAGCTTGAGATTGTTAGCGGGTCTGATCGGGTCAGCGCCCTGTTGTATCAGGCGCGTCATCTGGTCCAAACGGAGAGTATGCGTCCTTTAGGGAGGCCATCTGGCTCGCGAGCCGTGAAATTTCTCGAGCGGATTGGCCGCTGGGCGGTGCATCTTGGGGATGAGTTCAAGGAGACGCTGTCTTTTCTGGGGGAGACGCTTCTGAGCGTTCTCTACATCCTCCTTCAGCCCTGGAAGATGCGTTGGACGGCGCTTGTGTCTGTCATGGAAGACAGCGGACTCGACGCAGTGCCAATTGTGGCTTTCCTGTCTTTCTTCGTGGGGATGGTTGTGGCGTTTATTGGGGCGTCAACACTCGCTGAATTCGGTGCAACGATTTTCGTCGTCGAGCTAGTTGGCATTGCTGTTCTACGAGAGTTCGGCGTGGTCCTGGCGGCGATCATTCTTGTGGGCAGAACGAACTCAGCCTTCACCGCACAGATTGGTGCCATGAAGATGCGTCAGGAAATCGATGCAATGACAACGCTTGGATTGGACCCTATGGATGTCATTGTTGCGCCCCGTGTTCTTGCGATGGTGCTCATGACGCCGGTTTTGGCTTTCGTGGGTGTTCTGGCAGGTCTCGGCGGTGGGGTCCTCGTCGGTTGGCTGGCCCTGGATATCAATCCAACGGTGTTCTTCGGTCGTATGCAGGATTTCGTTCCCCTATCCCATTTCTGGGTGGGCATGTCGAAGGCCCCGTTTTTTGGTCTGGTGATTGCTCTGATCGGTTGCCGGCAGGGACTACAGGTTGGGGGAAGTGTGCAGTCATTGGGCCAGCACACGACGAAATCCGTCGTTCAGGCGATTTTTGCCATCATTGTAATCGATGCGCTGTTCGCGATCCTCTATATGGAACTCGACATATGAGCGCGGCGTTCGCGATAGAGGTGCGAGGCCTTAAAACGGCCTATGGGCATCATGTCGTCCATCAGGCACTGGACCTTGATGTCTATGAGGGCGAGATCATGGGTGTGATTGGCCCCTCAGGCTGCGGCAAATCTGTTCTGCTGCGGGCGATTGTAGGGCTCAAGCCACCTGATCAGGGAACCATTAGGGTCTTTGGACGGGATGTAACACATCTTGCCAATAGCGAAACCGGCACCGTCCAGGAGCTCTGGGGAATTATGTTTCAGGATGGAGCGTTATTCTCCAATTTGACGGTTCAGGAAAATGTGATGGTTCCAATGCGTGAACATACGACCCTGTCCCCGGGCCTGATGCGTGACCTTGCGGACCAGAAGATACGTATGGCTGGCTTGGAAACGTGGGCCGGTCAGAAATATCCTTCTGATCTCTCAGGGGGCATGCGCAAAAGAGCTGCACTGGCGCGTGCTCTGGCGCTTGATCCGCCCCTGCTCTTTCTCGATGAACCTACTGCAGGCCTCGACCCCATAACAGCTTCCGGATTTGACACCCTGATCCGGGAGTTGCAGGTGACGCTTGGATTGACTGTTTTTCTGGTAACCCATGATGTCGATACACTGCGTGGGACATGTGATCGGATTGCGGTGCTTGGGGACAGACGTGTCATCGCAGTAGATACTATGGCTGGATTACGGCAGCATCCGGACCCATGGATCCAGGCGTATTTTGGAGGCCCGCGAGGACGGGCAGCAATGACGGGATTGGAGTGATGGAGACACGAGCCAATTTTGCCCTGATCGGCGCATTTGTAATCGTCGCGACCGTGGCGGTGGTATCCTTCGTCCTTTGGCTGGGATCATCCCAGTTTAACCGCGAATTCAAACGCTATGACATCGTGTTCCCGGGGCCCGTGGTTCTCGAAAAGGGCGCCGGCGTGCGGTATATCGGGATTACAGTCGGGGAGGTTGAGTCTGTTCAGATTGATCCAGAGGACCCCTCCATGGTCAGGGCACGCATCAGAGTTGACCGTACCACGCCGGTGAAGACCGACTCTGTCGCGATAATTGACTTTGCTGGGATTACCGGGCTGACATTTGTTCAGATAACCGCTGGATCGGAGGAGGCGCCGCCACTCGTGTCGCGGCAGAACTCGGAAATACCAGAAATCAAGGCGGGTCCGACGCCGCTTGCGGCTCTGTTTGACGGCGGCGCAGAGATTGTAGGTAAAGCCTCGGTCGCAATAGACCGACTATCCCTTGTTTTGACGCAGGAAAATATCGACGCCTTTTCAGAAACGCTTGGGAATATCCGGGACATCAGCGCGTCACTGTCGGCGCAGGATGACGCTTTACTTGGCCAAAGCTTGTCAATGTTGGCGTCTCTGGAACGAGCGGGCGACGGGCTGAGCGAGGCGTCTCAGTCGGTTGCGGATACCGCTAAGCAGTTACAAACCGATCTGGCCAGTCTGCAAACCGATCTGGCGGAACTGATCGCAGAGCTCAGCCTGACATCTGAGGAAGCCAGGGGGGCTCTTGGTGTCGGTGAAGAGACGCTCGTTGCCATTCAATCCCTTATTGAGGGGCCGGGGATTGAGGTCCTTCAAGAAACGGGCCTTACCGTGCGGGAATTGCAGGCGCTGATCCGACGGTTGGATCAGGTGACACGTGATCTCGAAACCAACCCCCGGGGTTTCTTCCTCGGTGACGCACTGCCCTACGAGGATTGATGGATATGAGATGTTTACCGCTTCTGTTTTCGTTCTTGCTGATGGGGGGCTGTCTGTCTGTGCTGCCGGAGCCTGAGGCCCCTGAAGGTCTTTATGCCGTTTCTTCCCCGACAACGGATCTCGCGTTGGCGCATACGGTCATCATTTCTGAATTTGAGGCCCCTCGTATTATGGCGGGCACTGGTCTCATCAGTGAAGCCGATAGGGGCGGCTTCCGGCTGATCCGGTCTGTAGAGTGGTCAGACCGCCTGACGCGCCTTATGCAGCTGGCTCTTGTGGATAGTTTTGCTAGCCAGGGTGAGGAGGGGGTCGCTGTCTTGCCAGAGGCGGGTGTTCTGGCCCCCTATCGTGCCGCAGGTCGTATTCATAAGCTCGTGTTGCGGGGAGATGTCGCTGTCTGTGAAGCGTCTCTGGTCATCACGGATTTGAAGCAAAGAACGGTCGTTGCGCAGCCTGAGGCAAAGGTTCAACTTCCGGTTCTTGAGAACGCTCTGGAGGACCGCGCACTCACGCTTGCCGCGGTCGCCGGAGCGTGTGCTGCAGATCTGGCGGTCTCGCTGACCCGTACGCTCGCCGCTCTATCTGAATAAGGCTCGGCGGCATTAAGCGGCATGGATTGATGGGGCTGCGCCTTCGGCGCGGAGCGGCAGGTAGAATGAGGCTTGTGTGCCTTTCTGCTCTTCGCTTGCAATGGTCAGACGCCCCCCCTGAAGCTCTGCGAAGGATCTTGTGAGCGCCAGACCGAGACCCGTGCCATCATAATTGCGCCCGCGTGTTTCGCTTATTTGTTCGAAGGGTCGGGCGATCCGTGGCAGCGCTTTGGCGGGAATGCCGACGCCGGTATCACGCACAGCGACACGTAACTCCTGCCCTTTACAGTCAACGCTGACTCTGATGTTTCCCCCGCTATTGGTGAACTTGATCGCATTGGAGAGCAAATTCAGCACCATTTGCTTCACGGCACGATGGTCGGCATCCACTCGGGGCAACTTTTCCCCCGCTACCAGACTGAGCTGAATTCCCTTTTCCTCGGCTTTTTGCCGTATCATGCGAACAGCAGCATCGACGGGCTCCATTATATCAATCGGACGTAGGTCAACGACCATTTTGCCAGCTTCAATTTTGGCCATGTCAAGAATGTCGTTGATCATGTCGAGGAGGTGCTGGCCGGACGAAAGAATATCCCTCGCATTCTCCCTGTACCTCGGACTTCCGAGTGGGCCGTACATTTCGTTGCATAGAATTTCGGAAAAGCCGTTGATGGCATTCAGAGGTGTTCGAAGTTCATGGCTCATATTCGCGAGGAAAGCGCTTTTGGAATTGGCCGAATTCTCTGCCCGGATCTTCTCATCCCGAAGTTTGTCGGCGAGGTCATTCGCGCGTATCTCGGATTGCTCCAGCTCCATGACCAACCGGTGCAATCTTTTCTGCTGTGAGGCTTGTTCGACCTCGTTCTGAATATCGATCGTTACATCGAAGCCAATTGTGACCAGGTCACCCGAGACGGTTTCGCGTTCAAGTATCTTGTACCAGCGGCCGTTTGCGACTTTCACAATCTCTCCTGTTTGATCCGAGGACCTCTTCTGGCGATCAATTATGCTGGCAGCCTGCGCAAGGGCGACGGTTTGGCGCCTGATACCAGGCCGGAGTGTGTCTTCCAGATTAAAGGCCCGCGCAAATGCACTGTTCCAGTGAATCAACTTCTGGTGGGGGTCCCACAGGGCGAACGGGCCAGTTAGACCTTCAAGGGCTGATTGGAGATGCTGCTCAGCATTTTGGCTGCGATGCCTTGCATACTGAGCTTCGCTGACATCCATCAGGACTCCAAGGTATTCGTTACCATCAGTCGTAGGGTGTCCACGTAAATGAAACCATCGGGTCCGGTCTTTGCTGGAGATGATTTGATCGAGCTCTTCTGTATTTTTCAGGGCGTCCAGAGTCTTTGGAAACGTGTCATGGTCGTTCAGGTTGATCAGGCCTGAAAGTTTCCTGAAACTGTAATGCTTCTGGTAAGCGACGCCCAGAAGAGTGGCCGCCTGAGCATTTAGCCATATCGTGCCTCTGGTCATATTTACCGACCAAAGCCCGGTTTTGGTCTCCCGAAGAGTTGTCGACAACATATGCGCAGTCCACCTCGCCGAGGTTTCATGTTGCGTGGCCGCCTTCCTCGCTTGTCGAGCCAAATCGAGCAATCCGGCTAATCCGAGTGTCGGTGCGATAAGCAGAAGGATGTAAACGAGGATGTTGAATAAGTCCCTGCTTGCGACAACGGGCGCCGGTGTAGCAACACAGCTTTTGAAATTTGTTGCAGGCACCGAGGAGCAGACCACGCGGCGCCCCGGTTCAGTTTCGGAAGCTGAGCCCCCCGACCGAAGATCAAAGAGTGTGTCGTGTGGCTGAGCCCGCGGCAGCACCCGCTGTGCCGGGAGCAGGGCAAACAGGTTTGATGAACCTTCAGAAGATACGATGACCAGATCATCCGTGGCGGTTAGGACGGCGATTTCGCCCCGGCTCAGTGCGTCCGCAGCAGCCTCCGCGGCGAGCCGTTCGCGGGACCCAGGGCCTAGTCGAGCTGTTTCCGTCAGGTTACCGACGAGGTCTGAGACCCCAATCCTTTGGGACACTTGGCTGGGGCTCCAGGCACTCTCATATCCAAGCTGCAGCAGTTGGCTTAACACGGAGATTTGCCGGCTCACATGTTCGGATACCACCGCCGCATCTTTGCGACTTATCGTTTCTGACGCAGCGTGGTGTCGTAAGCGATCATCATAAGCCTTCAGGCACAGCGCCAGGGCCTCCAACAAGACAATGAAGGTGATGAATAAGACCACCCGGCGAAAGGGGCGCTCTTTGCCCGACGGGGCAAATTCCGACACGTCTTCATCCGTAACCGCCACGTTGCCGCCTTCATGACCACCTTGATCCATGTGTATGACAGATTCGGTGTCGAAGGTTCAGGTTTGGTTAACCAGTTATCAACCGTTTCAGGAGCCCGTATGGCTCAAGGTCCGCAAAATGATATCTGTCGCATTTTTAGAGAGTTTGGTACTGCGCAGTTGCTCCAGACTGGCCAAAGCACTCTTTTGGGAGTCGAGGTCGAGTGCCTGCCAATGCTCGAAGGCCTGCAGCAATCGGGCCGCCAGAGCTGGATTGAGTTTGTCAGCTGCCGCGACCATGTCACAAACCAAAGCATGACCCTTGCCGGTCGGGCTGTGGAATTCGGCGAGATTCTGCATGGAAAAGACACCAATAACGGCCCGCACTCGATTGGGATTGGTGAGGTCAAAACAGGGATGCCGGGTCAAGATCTCGACATCAGCTACTGATCCGGTGGCGGCCTGTACGGCGAACCACTTGTCCATGACCAGCTCATTATTGTGCCATCGAGATTGGAAGGCTTCCAGACTGTCTGTCTTTTCGGTCCCGCCGGAGACACACAAAGCCCGAAGTGTAGCGAGGCTGAGAGTCATATTGGGGGCGTCATCAAAAGTCTGCTTCAGATTTTTTCGATCTTCGAGGGTTCCGCGCGCTCCGAGCAGAGCGATCATCGCCGCTTTTAGGGCACGCTGACCCGCTTGCCTGGCGTCGGGCCTGAATGGAGCATTTTGGGGCTCGGACAAGAAGCGAGGAATGTCAGCGGCAAGTTCTGTCGCCAGAGACTTTTGCATCTGCGACCGAGCGCGGGCAAGCTTGTCCGGCTGGGCCGGCGTATGCTCGAGAAACATTTCACCGACCTCAGGCAAACGAGTTAGCAAAGCGGCATAAGCCGGGTCATCCGTTCCCTGACGGACAGCGTCTGATAGGGTGGATATCAGGGTCGTATCCGGGCCGATTTTATCCCCATAGGCCATCTCTAGGAGGTTTGCTTTGATGAGCTTTTGAAAACTGTCCCATTGTGTGAAACGGTCGTCATCAACCCGCGCCAGGGAGAGCGTTGTTTCTGCCGGGACATGATGGCGGAGCCGAACGGGCGCCGAGAATTCACGATTGATCGATAGAAGCGGGCGCCCCTCATCCGACCTGACAACCCATTCAGTGGCAGGCCCTTCAAGGATTAAGGTCGTCTCGTCCAGCTTTCGGCCGCTTTGAGAAAATGCCCCGATCTTGATAGGCATTGGAAGGGGACGGGGGGAGTTGTTGCCTGGCGTGATGGGATTGCTTTGGACCAGTCGAGTCGTCAGATGACCGGTTCTCTCGTTCCAGTCTTCCGAGACTTCAAGGGTCGGGGTTCCGGGCTGGCTATACCACCTCCGGAAGTCTTCAAGGTCATAGCCGCTTGTCTCTTCGAAGCAGGCGTAGAAATGTTCAATCGTGGTGGCCTGTCCATCGTGCCGAGTGAAATATAATTGCATGCCCTTCCCGAAAGCATCCTCACCGATCAAGGTTTTGAGCATCCGGATCAGCTCTGCGCCTTTCTCGTAGACGGTGGCCGTATAGAGATTGTCGATACTTCCATAGTGGTCAGGTCGGACAGCATGGGCGAGAGGGCCACCATCTTCCGTGAATTGATGGGATCGCAGCCGGATGACATCTTTTATCCGTTGAACCGGACGCGACCGCATGTCTGCCGAGAATTCCTGGTCCCGAAAGACGGTCAGTCCTTCTTTCAGGCACAACTGAAACCAATCACGGCAGGTAATCCGGTTGCCCGTCCAGTTGTGGAAATACTCGTGTCCAACGATGGACTCGATCGCTTCAAAATCGGCATCTGTTGCCGTGCTTTCATCAGCAAGGACGTATGCGGAGTTGAAAACGTTGAGCCCCTTATTCTCCATTGCGCCGAAGTTGAAATCGCGGACGGCGACGATGTTGAATACCCCCAGATCATAAGCGCGAAGGAAGACGTCCTCGTCCCATTTCATCGCCGCCTTTAAACTTTCCATAGCCCATGCCGCACGAGGAGCGTCACCATGATCGACATGGACCGCAAGGTCGACTTCGGTGCCTTCCATGGTTGTGAATGTGTCCCGGTAAACATCATAACTGCCGGCACAGAGGGCAAAGAGGTAGGACGGCTTGGGATGGGGGTCTTCCCAAATCATGAAGTGGCGACCTTCAGGCAGGTCTCCGGATTCTCCCGGAGTCCCGTTCGAGAGCAGGATAGGAAACGTACTCTTGTCGGCGTCCACATATACTTTGAAACGGCTCATAACATCGGGCCGGTCTGGCCAGTATGTGATCCGTCGAAACCCCGTGCTTTCACATTGCGTGCAGAACCGGCCACCGGAGAGGTACAGCCCGGACAGGGCGGTGTTTGCTGATGGGTCGATTTCCACTGCGATTTCAAGGGTGAACGAGTCAGGGGTCTCCCAAATGGTTAGGGATGTCTGATCAATCCGGTATCGTTCAGACGCGAGAGTTTGACCGTTAATCTTGATACTTTCCAGCTTGAGATTGATTCCATCGAGGACAAGGTCCCCAACGGCCCGCCTCTTGATATTCAGTTGGCTGATGACCCGGGTCGCGCTTGGGTTCAACTCAAAGCGAAGGTCAATTTGGGGGATCTCGAATGGGAAGGCAGTGTAGTCGCTTAGCTTGATCTGAACAGGCGTGTCCGTGCGCATGGGCTTTCCTCATTCGGGGTTGCATCACCGTGTCTAGCTATGTGTTCGATGCCTGCAAAGAGCTTTCAGCGAGATAGTTGGCCGTTTTCTCCAGTGGAATGGTCTTTCCCCGGCCCTGGCGTTTTCCATGCGTGCACCGGCTTCCGCTGCGGTATGGGTTTCAGGGTTTTAGAAGCTAGGTATTCTAGAGAAAACGAAGCTAGGGAGCTTTTGAGCGATGAATTTCGATTTCTCAGATGACCAGAAATTCCTGGGTGGCGAGGCACGCAAGTTTCTCGCGGCTGAGTGCACGACACAGCATGTGCGGGAAGTCCTCAATGATGACGACCGCAGCCATCACGAGGGTGTCTGGCAAAAAGTCATTGAAATGGGGTGGCTGGGCACCGCTATTCCTGAGGAGTTCGGCGGCCTTGGACTCGGTGCCTTGGAGCTTTGCGTGCTGGCCGAGGAAATGGGGCGGGCGCTCGCGCCGGTTCCATTCGCTAGCTCCGTCTATTTCTTCGCCGAGGGATTGAAACTGGCTGGTACGGACGCTCAGAAATCGACGTTTCTGCCGGGCGTGGCGTCAGGCGATATCGTTGGATGCTACGCGGCGAGCGAGGGGCCCGGTCACCCGGATCCGACAAGATTGGCCGTGACCTTCGATGGCCAGACGGTCTCTGGGCGTAAGCTACCCGTTACGGACGGGGATGTCGCGACGCACGCTTTGGTCTTGGTCAGGGAAGGAAGTGGTGCCTCAATCGTTGTCGTTGATCTGGCGTCGGAGGGGGTGACCCGAAAATCTGTAAAAACACTGGAGCCAACGCGGAGCCATGCAGAACTGAGTTTTGATAAAGCCCCAGCGCAGCGGCTCGGCGATGCAGGGCAGGGAGGCCTCCTGCATGAGTCCATTCTGGACCGCGCCGCCATTCTATTGGCGTTTGAACAGCTGGGCGGCGCGACACGGTGTCTTGAAATGGCGACCGAATATGCGAAGGAGCGACATGCATTCGGGCGACCGATTGGTGGTAATCAGGCCATCAAACACAAACTCGCCGACATGTATGTCAAAAACGAAGTCGCCCGCTCAAACTGCTATTATGGCGCTTGGGCCTTGTCGACGGACGCCGCAGAATTACCAGAAGCCGCAGCCGCGTCACGCCTGGCCGCATCCGAGGCTTTCTGGTTCGCAAGCAAAGAGAACATTCAGACGCATGGCGGTATGGGGTTCACGTGGGAAGTTGACTGCCACCTGTTCTATCGCCGTGCCAAGCTTCTTGCGGTTCAAGCTGGAGCTCCAAGTATATGGAAAGAAAAGCTTGTCCGTGCGTTGGAAACGCGGAATGCCGCTTAGGCATCGCGACCGCATGACCCATCGCTTTGCCGGAATATATTCTATACGGTCGGCGAGAAGAAAAAACCGGCGCTTTTGACCAGACGCTAAGGGACGAAGGAGAGCACTATGGATTTTAATGATACATCTGAAGAAGCCGAGTTTCGCGCAGAAGCGAACGCCTTTCTGTCGAAACATCTCGAACCCAAGGGCGCACGCCCCTTGAGGCAGCGTATTTCCGGGGAAGAGTTCATGCTCCGGGCGAAAGAGTGGCAGGCTCTGAAAGCCGACAATCGTTTTGCTCAAATCACCTGGCCCAAAGAATGGGGCGGCCGAGGTGGTTCATCTATGCAGAATGTGATCTGGGGCCAGGAGGAGGCTAAGTTTGATGCTCCCACCGGACCTTTTACGATTGGGCTGGGGATGTGTATTCCCACCGTCATTGCCTTTGGCTCGGACGAGCACAAGGCGCGCTATGTCAAAAAGGCACTTCGCGGTGAAGAGATCTGGTGCCAGCTCTTTTCGGAGCCGTCTGCCGGATCCGATGTGGCCGGCTTAAAGACCCGCGCTGTGAAGGACGGCGACGACTGGGTGATCAACGGGCAAAAGGTTTGGACGTCAGGTGCGCATTACTCGGATTTCGGGATCCTGCTCGTTCGAACCGATCCCAAGGCGCCAAAGCACAAAGGCCTGACCATGTTTATCGTGAACATGAAACAGGCTGGCGTCGAAGCTCGACCGATCCATCAGGCCTCAGGTGGCCGGGAGTTCAACGAGGTCTATTTTACGGATGTCCGGATACCAGATACCGACCGGCTGGGAGAGGTCGGTGAGGGCTGGAAAGTCGCTATCGTGACGCTCATGAATGAGCGCCTTGCTGTGGGGGGATCTCCAGGGCCTGATTGGTCTGAAATTATGGATTATGCGAAACAGGCCGGGACCATCAAGGATGGAGCATTTCGAGAAAATCTCGCCGATTGGTATGTCGCAGCTCAAGGGTATAAACTAACCAAGCTGAGAACTCAGACGGCGTTGTCGCGTGGGCAAACACCCGGCCCTGAAAATTCGATTGGAAAAATCATAACAGCGAACCAGCTTCAGGACATCTGTAATTCGGCGATTGAAATGCAGGATCATTATGGCCTGATGACGGACACGGAGACGATGCCGGCGGACGCTCTGTTCCAACAGAGTTTCATGTGGGCTCCTGGTCTTCGGATTGCCGGTGGAACTGACGAAATCCTCAAGAACATCATTGCTGAACGCGTTCTGGGCCTGCCTCAGGATGTTCGGGTCGATAAAAGCGTGCCTTTCGACGAATTAAAGCAGGGGTGAGGTCAGGGTTGCAGCTTGACTGAGTTTCGGTTTTTCGAAACGGGAGGCGTTCGTTTGCGAGCGGCTGTGGCAGGACCCGTAGAGGGACCTGCCGTGCTGCTTGTTCATGGGTTCCCGGAAAGCTGGTATTCTTGGCGACACCAAATCAAATCACTTGCGGAGCACGGCTTCAGAGTGGTGGCACCGGACGTGCGTGGCTATGGCGGCTCTGACAAACCGGTCCATACGACTGCTTATGACATGCAAACCCTCACCGCGGACATGGCCAGTCTTGCTCGGCAAGCCAGTGAGCAGCCCTGTGTGATCATGGGGCACGATTGGGGGGCGCCGATCGCATGGAATTCCGCCTTAGTCTATCCAGAACAGTTCCGTGCCGTTGCGGGTCTGTCGGTTCCCTATACTCCGCCGGGGAAACATTCTGCATTGGTTCTCTATGACAAGGTTTTCACGCAGAGAGGACGATTTTTTTATCAGGTCTATTTCCAGGACGAAGGTGTAGCGGAAGCTGAATTAGAGGCGGATCCTGCTGCG
>Ga0213866_10001160_pt1 | contig 19863 bp, 19 predicted proteins | sample PICome_11_FD_160079 | JGI IMG/M metagenome (GOLD analysis project Ga0213866, IMG submission 160079) | Coastal seawater microbial communities near Pivers Island, North Carolina, United States - PICO284 | ecosystem: Environmental > Aquatic > Marine > Coastal | place: USA: North Carolina...
TGAATTTTGCTCTATATGTACCATCTAATACGGTTCCATCATTTTTTATTATTGTTCCTGAATATGGTATCTGCGCATTTATACCTGTATTAGCAGATACTATATTCATACTGTATATACTTAACCATAATATACATAACCCTAAAGCTATTAACTTAAGAGTCCTTTTATATCTACTTTTGATTATATTCTTGTGAGATATCAAAAAATTCATTGTTTATCTCTTACTTATTTTTATGGTTATATTGTATATTTCTACATATTAATTATATCACTTTATAACAATTACTTCAATTATATGATTGTGGATAACTAGTAGTATATTCTAAGATATATAAGTTATTCTTTAATGTAATTTATTTAAAATTTACCTGTACTTCCAAATCCATTCGAACCTCTAATACCAGTCTTAATGTCATCCACAAACTCTACCTCACAATGTTCAACTTTTTGAATTAAAAGCTGAATAAACTTTGTACCCTTTTCCAACACGGTGACTTGCTGAGATAGATTAATTAAACCAATTTTAATCTCACCAGTATACCCACTGTCAATAACTCCTCCTAAACTTTTTAATCCCTTATAATTCGCAATGCTACTTTTATCCCAAGCTAAAGCTACATACCCTGATGGTAAATCTATAGCTAATCCAGTGGATATAATCCTTGTCTCTCCTGGTTTAATCATTATTTCTTCTAAAGTATATATATCCATCCCTGCATCAGTAGAATGTCCGTAGGTTGGTAATTTTGCTTCTGGATGAAGTTTTTTGAATCTTATTTTCATATAATTTATTATATCATATTATGGTATAATAAATATACTTAAATCTATACTTATGCCAAATGTATTTTTAGCAAAAACTGAACCATCAACATTTTCTATAGATGATTTTGCAAAAGAGAAAATTACTCTTTGGGATGGGGTACACAATTATCAAGCTATAAATATAATCAAAACTTGGCAAGTTGGAGATTATGTTTTAATTTATCACTCAGTCAAAGAAAAATGTCTAGTTGGATTAGCTCAAGTCATAGAAGCTCCCTATCATAATGTAGCTGATCCTAGATTTAGTTGGGCTGCCCGATTAGAACTTATTGAGACATTCATGCCCAGTGAAAGAATCAACTTAAAAGAAATTAAACAGAGTAATTTATTTCAAAATTTTCTTTTAGTTACCAATAGTAGATTATCTGTACTTCCATGTCCAGACAATTTTATAGTCTGGATACAAGAAAAAATTCCGAGATTAAAAGCTATACTAAATCATCCATCCTAAAATATTTATATGCCTGATCAATTACCTAATATTATGCATGAGTTGAGTATATATTCTATAGACTTCAAGGATAAACTCATATCGACTATATCTAATCAAACAATTAATAAAATATCAATAACAAATAAAAAATATAATACCCCTATTTTAGATATTATAAAAAAAATTCAAAATATCAATCCTAAATTAGATATAATACCCTACTATTCACTAAAATATCATCAAGGAGCTTCTTTACAAATAACGACTATGGATTTTATTTCATACCTAGAAGCATATAAAGCACTCTCTATTGAAGAGGTTTTATTAATTAGTGGAGTAGCAAAATCTAAGTATAACACTATACAAGTTTTAGATATGCTAAGGCCAATTTATAAATCAGACCAATATCCAAAAATTGCTGTTGCTTATAATCCCTTTCTGACTGGGGTAAATTTAAAAATTGAAAATGATTATATTAAATCTAAAATACAATCTGGGATAATATATAGTGTATACCTGCAGATAGGAATAGACTTAAAAATTATACAAGAATCTATACAATATTTAAGACAGTTACAACCTAATTTAGATATTTATATAAGTTTAATAAATCCTACCCCTACTCGTTTAGCACAATTTAATTATAGACCATGGAAGGGTGTGTATTTACCACAAGAATATCTACACTCCTCAACCAATGCTATTGCTATTAATAAGTCTATTTATAATTTAGCCAAAAAATTAAATTTTCATATTATACAAGGAGAATAGATAATATTAAACCAATATCACAAATTATATTTTAAAATTTTGTCAATAATTGACAAGTTGTGATCTTTATATTATACTCTAATTCTAGATGAATGCTGGTGTTCATCTATACCTACAGGGAGTTTTCCCAGTGTCGCTGCAGCTTGTATTATATTACAAGCAACCTGGGAGTATCCCACATTCATCAGCATCAAATGATCCTACTACATGGGTAGTAGGATTTTTTCTATTTATTGAGTGGATAAATGTTTCATCTCCTGTAAAATAATTTCTATACCGTCTAATACCGTAAGATTGTCAGTATTGATCTCAATAGCATCTTCTGCTTTACGTAAAGGAGAATGTTCCCTTTCGATATCTTTCCTATCTCTCTTAGCTATTGATTCTAAAATATTTTCATAATTCACCTCTAATCCCTGTTTCTGCATTTGAGCATATCGTCTTTTAGCTCTAATATCTAGCGAAGCTGTAAAATAAAACTTATAATCAGCATCAGGAAATACTACGGTTCCTATATCTCTACCCTCCACTACTATATTTTTATCTTTAGCATAATTTCTTTGAACCTCAACAATTTCAGCACGAATAGAAGGAATGCTAGCAACCTTTGCTACATTATTCGATATACTCTGTTCATGTAATATACTATAGTCAATATTCGTATAATCTAATGTTTGAGCTAATTTTAATAAAACATCTGAATCATTAAGATCCAGATGTTGTTGTAAGGCATTAAAAGTAATCCAGCGATATAAAGTACCTGAGTTGAGATGATAGTATCCTAATCTTTTTGCTAATAACTCAGCTGTTGTACTTTTACCTGTTCCACCTGGACCATCTATTGTAATAACCATATAATTTTTAACTTAATTTATACCAAACCTAAAAATTATAATACCATGAATTTTAGAATTTGTACAAAAAAGCAATACATAAGTATTAATGCTTCAGAACCTCTAAGTAAACTTCTTTTGGGATATGAATACGAGCAGTATCACGCATTCTCTTTTTACCTTCTTTTTGTTTTTTGAGTAATTTATCCTTACGTGTTCTATCCCCACCATATAATTTAGCTGTGACATCTTTTCTAAAAGCTGAAAGTGTTTCTCTGGCAACTATAGTACCGCCTATGGCAGCTTGTAAGGCTACAGCATATTGTTGTCTAGGAAGAGATTGTTTTAATTTATGCACTATTCTCTTACCTTCATCATGAGCTTCGTCCTTATATACTATATGCGATAAAGCCTCCTGAGCTTCTCCTGCCACCATTATATCTAATTTTACTAAATCTGCCTCCTGTGGAGTAAGTGGATAATAATTAACTGAAGCATACCCTGAGGTAATACTTTTTAGTACATCATAAAAATCTACAATGACTTTGGCTAATGGTATATGATATTCAACTATAGCTCGGTCTTCCCCAATATATTTAGTATTAATAAATTGTCCTCTTCTTTTTTGTAATAAATCCATTACTGAGCCAATATAATCTTTAGGGGTCATAATCTCTAACCTTACATAAGGCTCTAAGATTCTTGCCAATTTGGTATTGTCAGGAAAATCTGAGGCTGAATAGATTGTATATATATCTCCATTAGTTTGCTGTACTATATAAGCTACTGAGGGGGTACTTATGATTAAATCTAAATCATATTCTCGTCTTAATCTCTCAGTTATAATATCTAAATGCAACATACCTAAAAATCCACAGCGAAACCCCTTACCTAGAGCTTCTTTCGACTCAGGCTCAAATATAAGAGAGGAATCTGATAGCTTTAGTTTATTAAGCGCATCTCTCAGTATCGGGTATTCCTCGGTACTAGCTACAAAAATACTAGCATATACTACTGGGACTGGCTCCATATACTCAGCTAATGGGGCTAAATCTTGCCCAGCGGGGTATTTGATAATAGTGTCTCCCACACGTACATTCTCTACATTTTTGAGACCCGTAGCAATATAGCCTATCATACCAGCAGACAAAGTATCTAATTTGCTCATCTGTGGTGTAAATACACCTAATTCTAAAACTTGAGCTTCTTGTTTTTTAGCCAACATCTTGATACTATCTGCCGTTGAAATATGTCCATCTACAACTCTAATATGAGCAATAACTCCTTTATAAGAATCAAAAGCTGAATCAAAGATTAGAGCCCTAAAATTATCTCCTTCAATTGAGTTAGTAGTCGGAGCTGGAACTTCCGCAATCACTCTTTCTAATAGCTCTGGTACACCTTGCCCAGTTTTGCCAGAAATTTCCAAAATATCTGACTCTTCTACTCCTAAGAGTTCACAAATTTCTTGTTTGACCTCACTCACTCTAGCATGAGGTAAATCTACTTTATTAACAGCTGGTATAATCACTAAATTCTGCTCTATAGCTAGATACACATTAGCAATAGTCTGAGCTTGTATCCCTTGAGTAGCATCTACTAATAGAACAGCCCCTTCTACAGCGGCAAGACTCCTCGAGACCTCATAAGAGAAATCTACATGCCCAGGCGTATCAATTAAATTTAAGAGATATTCTTGGTTTTGATAATTATACTTGACCCTAACTGGTTGCATCTTAATAGTAATCCCTCGCTCTCGCTCTAATTCCATAGAATCAAGAATTTGCTCTTTCATCTTTCTTTTCTCTACAGTTTGAGTTAATTCCAAAATACGATCAGATAAAGTAGACTTACCATGATCAATGTGAGCGATTATACTAAAGTTTCTAATAGATTGCATATATACTGTATTATACCTAAAATTATGATATTTTACAATATAAATATATGAAAATTAAAATATTACTCTAATAAATTTTAACCTAAATTATTATATGAAATCAAATTTACCCAGCAGTACAACGGAAACCAGCTGTAAGATCGGACCAATTGTTTCCCATTTCTAGGCTCAAAGTATATAATCCTGCACGCCCATACTGAAAGAAAAATCCACCTCTCATAAAGACATAGTTTCCTGTGTCTAAATTACCTTTATAATAAAAACCTATATTTTGAGGTTCCCACCAATTAGGATCACTTGCCCTAATCAAATCATAGTTAAGACTGCCATAACTAGTTATTGCTCCAAAATTATCTACACTATTTGGTGAGTTAGGCTTATCAAGCCCATTTATTGTGGTACTATTAAATTCCCAGACATTTCCACTTAAGTCCCAAACCACCTCGCCATTACTTAGAGTATGGGTTCTTTTCTGGTCCGCACCATTATTAATATTATTTCCTGTCCCAATATAAGGATCATCATCTGTAGATGCCTCTAAAGCACTATAAAGAAATCCATTAGGACCATTGCCATCACCATGGCCTCTAAATAAGCTTCCATTGCCTACTGTGCCTCCCGTCCAGTTAACCCCCTGTCCTTCTATATTCCTTGCGATTGTCATCCATTCTGCATTACTAATTAATCTAGCTCCTACATTAGCACAGTATGTTAATGCAGTAGCCTGTGTTATGGATCCTATTGGAAAACCACTGGCTACACTGGCTATTGTTCTTTCATTGGCAGCTGTGGTTGCTGTTGCATTATTATCTATAGCACCATTAACTGACGGCTGGGTTAACCCTACGGTTAGATCACTGATTTCTACGGCTTTAGCTTCATATTTCATTACACAAAAGTCATTAGTTCCATATAGACTAGGATTTCCTGGTACTGGGATATATCCTGTTGGACAAACTGGAGGATTGATTGCAATAACTTGATTGAGTTCTTTAATACTAGTCTCTAAACTATCTCTATTATTGCTTGAGTTTATACTTACCTGATATGTTCCTCCACTTGGATCTTTGGGTATTGCTGCTAAATATGTTGGTACTAATTCACTTAAGGATATACAGTTTGCTGGTGTATTAGGACTAATACATATATCTTTCTTTGTTGTACTTATGGTTGTTGGATATGCTTTGTTATCTATTAGATATTGTTCTAATGCTTTATATATTGTATTTATATCTGATCTTCTTTGTGCATTCCTTACTTGTGCTATTTGTCTTGTGGGGTTGATTGATACCAATACTATTGCTGCTAATATTCCTATTGCGGCTATCACGAGTAATATCTCTAGTAGGGTAAACCCTTTTTTATCTTTTTTCCAATTCATTTATTATTTATTATTTTATTATAGCATATTTTCTCTTTGTATTCTATATTAACTCTTACTTTTGTCAAATTAGGGATGAGTTTGTATAGATGGATGTAAACTACTTCTTGATTTGAATACAAAAGTAATAGACTAGTTAACTCAATAAGCTTGGGATTTGATTAATATCAAGTGAAGCCCCTCCTATCAAAAATCCTGAGAGAGATGTTATGTTTTTTAGTTCGTTTATATTATCATGATTAACGCTGCCTCCGTATAAAATACTGAATGTACAACATGTCTCAGCTGTAAGCATATCTTGCATAGTTTTTTTAATAAATATACTTACCATTTCTATACTATCAAGACTTGGGATTATCCCACTACCAATGGCCCAAATTGGTTCATAGGCTATTAGAATATGTTTACTGGTCAATAAATCTTTATTTGGAGTTATAATTTCAGATAGTTCTTGTTTTATAAGCTCTATATTTATTTCACTAGATTTAGGATTTTCTTCATAACCTAAGCATAGGATTGGAGTCAGATTATATTTTAGGGCTTGGGTTAATTTATTAGCTATATCTTTAGTTGTATAATGTTGATATTTTCTAGTCTCAGAATGACCTATTAGGGCATATTCTAAACCTAAATTACTTATCATCTCAGCTGATAACTGTCCAGTATATGCTCCGCTAGCAGCATCCGAAATATCTTGCACTCCGATAGATGCAAAGATATTAGATTGCTTTTGTTGTAATAAATGTATATAAATACTTGGTGGTAGAATTACCAGCTCTGACCTCCCCACAGCTGTAGATTCTGCTTCGATTACTTGTATAATTTTATTGACCTCATCTGATGAGCTTGGGTTCATTTTCCAATTAAAGACTACTGTTTTCATAAAATTTTAGTATAAACTGCCACTAATAATAGTATACCAAGAATTAGACGATAAGCAACAAAAATTTTAAATGACTGCTTTTGAATAATCTGATACAAAATATGAATAGTAATATAAGTCACAACTCCTGATGTAATAAATGCAACCAGACTAGCAAGAGAATAGCTATATTCAGCTATAAATTCTTGCAATTTAGCAATAGTAGCTATAAAAATAACTGGAGCGCCTAATAAAAAAGCAAAAGCTGCACTATCCTTACGATTTAGTCCCATAAACAAAGCTCCGGTCATTACTGAACCTGTTCTTGAGAATCCGGGAATTAAAGCTAATACTTGAAAACAACCTATGATTAAAACTCTGATTGGATTAAGCATGGATAATATATATTTTTGTGCAGCCAAATAATCGGCAAAACCGAGCATTATAGCACCTATAATTAAAGCTATTGATATGATTTCAGTTGTTCTAGCATTCCCTTCAATCCAGTCTCCTCCAAAATATCCAATCACAAGAGCAGGTATAGTAGCCAGAGCCAAGAATAATGCTAATTGGAAAGATTGTAATGAATTCTTATAAAATTCTGTATCTTTCGAATAAGCTGTTTTTATTTTATTAAATCTAGGTATATATGGTTTTAGATTTGGTTTATTTGCCAACAAAACACTAATTGTTATTTTACAAAAGTTCAAAACTCCTACTATTAAATCCAGCCAAATATCCCAAAAATATATTATTATAGCAATTAAACTCCCAAAATTCATCATTACTTCAAAAGATAAGTTATCTGCTCCAATACCCATTATTTTTTGGGCCAAAATTAAATGGGCTGTACTTGAAATTGGTAAGACCTCTGTAACACCTTGAACTAGACCTAAGATGAACCCCTCTAAAATATTCATAGTTTTTCAAGATATGCTTGTACTTCTTGCCAAGTTTCAAACTTATGAGCATTAATTCCATTAGATTCGAATAGCTCTATTGTCTTTAATGTATCATCTAAAAATACATCAATTTCTAAATCTTGCGCTAATTTTAGTTTTCTCTCAGAAAATCCACTTTTCAATCCCACACAGTATAGATTATCATATTCTATATGAGCAATATTCTTTAACCATTGAGCTGTATAGGGGTGCATTAACTCTGGTCTTGCGGTAATAATTGAGATTTTATGTTTAGAAGCAATTTCTTGTGCTATTTCTATATCGTCTTGTAATGGTTGCGTTAATGTCCAATTTTCTATTACTTGTGGAAACCATTTTTGTAATAAAGCGAACAAACCTCTTACCCCTAATCTAGAAACATGAGTGTAATCTCTTTTGGTCAATACTCCATCAATATCATACCCTATATGCATATACTAAATATTATCGAGAGCTTTTTTAGCCGCATCTTGTTCTGCTTTTTGTTTAGAACTACCCCTACCTTGTCCATACTCTGTTGAACCTATAAACACTATTACTGCAAATATTTTATTATGGTCAGGACCTTCCTCTGAAACTACTTTATAATTAGGGGTAATATTAAATTTTTCTTGAGACTTTTCTTGCAATAAACTTTTAGCATCAATAAAAGATTGTTCAGCAATAATTTGATTTAAATCTAGAATAATAAAGTTTTCAATAAACTTTTGAGCAACTTCATACCCTCCGTCTAATCTTAGAGCTGCTATTATAGCTTCTATAGCATTAGCTGTGATATATGCCTTAGCTGTAGCATCATTCTTTTCTCCTTTGGATATATTAAGATACTGATCTAATTGTATCTTATCTGCTACTTGAGCTAAATGCGCACCCCTTACTAAAGCTGCTCTTAAATTTGTTAACTCACCTTCATTTTTATTAGTATAATTATGAAACAGATATGCAGTTACTATATCTTCCAAGACCGCATCCCCATAAAACTCTAATCTTTCATTATGTCCTAAGGTAAATTGAGGATTTTCATTTAAATAAGATCGATGTGTTAAAGCTTGCCTTAATAAATCAATATTTTTAAACTGATATCCTATTTTTTCTTGCAAGTCACTCAATGGAATCATACTACTGACTCTAATTTATTTTTATATAATCCACCTAAAACTCCGTTTACAAATTTACCAGCTACTGGGCCACTAAATGCTTTAGCAAGTTCAATAGCTTCATTGATAGCTACTTTTGGAGGTATATCTTGATCATTATAGTACTCGATTTCATAAATAGCTAATCTCAAAATACTTCTCTCTACAGGAGCAATCGTATCTACAATCCAACCAGTAGCATATTTAGTTATGGCTTCATCTATTTGTATCTTATATTGTAAAACCCCAGATATAATCTCCTTAATATAAGATATATCCTCCACCCCTTCTGATAGTCTATGAAGAGATTCTTGAATAATATCCCATAGTTTTTCATTTTCCCACAGGTCAGAGACATCAATCTGATAAAGTGCTTGCATTGCTACTGACCTCATAAGGTGACGGTTTGCCATATATTGTTTGTATTAAGAGCGATTTTTATAATTTTTTATAATGTCTATTTAACCGTTAGTTCTAGCTAGGAATTTTTTGAGACGATGAGATACACCCCTTACCTTAGCTTCTACTTGTTTTAAAGCATGATGGGAACGATTTTTACCAGTTCTACTATGATTATGTCGTTTCTTAGGTACAGCCATATAATATAATTACTTAATTAATATTAATTATACAGTATTATCTTTACTTTTGTCAATATCTGATTTATACTTAGATATTAAAAAAATATATTCTATAGTAGCCTTATAAATCCTACGGATTCTCTTGGGCTGTTGTATTAGCCGATAGAACCACTCTAGGCCTAGTCTTTGCATCAATTTTGGAGCTCTCTTTTGAGTCCCCGCTAAAAAGTCAAAAGTACCACCAATACACATAATTACTCCTTTGTGGTCATTTTTTATAAAATATTGTTTCAATTGAGCCGCAAAAATTTCTTGTTTAGGATAGGACAAAGCTACTAAGACTAAATCTGATTGACTGTCCAACACTTTTTGAAATAATATATTATCTTTAAGAGATATTTTTTGAGAATATGTACCTGTTATATGTATTCTGGGATAATGATCTTGAATATAAGTTTTGACTTTATCTGGGACATTCCCCTCTCCTCCTAACAAATAAACTCTACTTTTTTGCTGATTAGCTAATTCTAATACATCATAAATTAAATCTGAACCGCTAATTTTTTCTGTAAATACTGAATATAGGTTTATATCTCGACTAACAATCCCTAATAAAGACATTATTAAATTATTCCATTTACCTGCTAAATAAGCTCCCGCCCACAGTATCCCGATGCCGTCGGGAACTCTAATTTCACTAGTATTCAGAGCCTCCCTAAACTCTGCATTATATTCTGCCTCTACTATAAATTCAGAATACGGGGTGACTACTTGTAAAATCTTATGATTTTCAATTGCCTTATTAATCTTAGATATAACTTTTTTACGACTCAATGTATCCACTTCAACACTAGCAATTTTCACTGACATATTCTATTCTTATTCTTTTTCAAATAAAGATTTAACTGATATATTTTTGATTGGTTGTTTTACTAAAGGTAGCACTCTATTTTGAATATTTATCTGTAGTGATGGTCTCGTTTTATCTTGAAATAATATTCCTATTGGAAATTTTTGTCCCCCTTCAATCTCCATAGATTTCTTCATTGCCCTAAATCTATTGTCCGGCTTATATGGAGTAGTTGTAATATCATATACTCTCTTTGAATAATACTCATAGGTATTAATGTAATTATAAGTTACACAAGGCTGATAAATATCTACCAAAGCAAAGCCAGGATGTAAAATAGCTGATTGAATTATTTGTGTTAAATGGGGGGTGTTGCCAGCAAACCCAGCTGAGACAAATGTAGCTTGAGCTGTCAGAGCTAATAGAGATGGATTAAGTGGAGTTTCATAAGAACCATCAGGAGTAGTAGAACTTTTGTAACCCGGGTCTGAGGTTGGAGAAGTTTGCCCAGTTGTCAATCCATATACCTGATTATTATGAAGAATAACTGCAATATTGACATTACGCCTACAAGCATGTAGAAAATGCTGCAAACCTTCTCCCAATAAACCTCCATCCCCACCAACTACAATAACAGTTAAATCTGAGTTAGCCATTTTCACTCCTTCAGCGACTGGAATAGACCTTCCGTGTAAGCTCCCAAAACCATTATACTCTGTCCAATAAGCTAATTTTCCAGAACACCCAATATCTCCTACCAAAACTACTTTATGTGCTGGTAATTTTAATTCTTGTAAAGCATTTTTAAGTGCAACCCAAATACCATAATTGCCACATCCCGGACACCAATTTGGTGTAGATTGAGTATAATGTGATGATAAATCTTTTTTTGGCTTCATATTTTAAAACATTTTATTACGGATAATTTTATCAATTTCATTTGGGTAAAATGGATGTCCATCATATTTTAATAATGAATGCTCTGGCTCAAAATTAAAGTATTGTTTCAAAAGACCTGCAAATTGTCCTGTAGCATTATTTTCTAGAACTATAGAACGCTTAATTTTATTTAATAATGGTTGAGTTTTAGCTATATTAAATGGATATATATAATTAAAATGCATTACATTAGCTATAATATTATGTTCTGCTAATAATTCAATTGCTTCTATAGCTGCACATTTCGTCGACCCCCAACTAATTAAAGTAATATCTGCATTACTATTTCCATAAATTTTAGGTTTTGGAATAGATGGCAACATACTTTTTTCTTTTTGCAGTCTCTTATCCATCATCTTCACTCGATTATGCGGGTCTTCACAAATCTCACCATATTCATTATGTTCATCCGAGCCACTATGGAATGTAATCCCTTTGGATCCTGGTAATGCTCGTGGAGATATTCCATCTTTAGTAAATAAATATCTAGCATACTTTTCTGCTGAACCAATTTCATTTTTATTGTGAATTAAAACTCCCCTATCAATATCTATACTGTCTAAATCTATATCTTTTGAGAATATCATCTGAGAAGTCGCCAAATATTTATCAGTCAGAACTATAACTGGCAATTGATATAGATCAGCTAGATTAAAAGCTTCTTGCATTAACTGATATAGCTCTACACTATCTCCAGGGGCTAATACTACTCTGGGGAATTCTCCTTGAGAAGCATGTAGGACAAATCTCAAATCTGATTGTTCGGTTTTAGTTGGCAAACCAGTGCTAGGCCCCCCACGCATAGCATTCACCACCACTAAGGGAGTCTCTGTAATCCCAGCTAAACCTATAGCCTCCACCATTAAAGAGAATCCTCCTCCTGAGGACATAGTCAGAGCTCTAGCTCCTGCATAAGAAGCTCCGATAGTCATACAGATAGCAGATATTTCATCTTCCGCTTGTTTCGCAATAATGCCATATTTATCAGAATAGGTAGCTAAATTATCAAATATTGGAGTAGCTGGAGTCATAGGATATGCAGCAGTAAATTTCACCCCAGCTTTAATAGCTCCAAAGGCTAAAGCCTGGCTACCATCGATAGAATAATAGTCTTGAGCTTCTCCTTTTTTTAATGTATGAGTAAATACATTATCATAATTATCTTCGGCATACTCATAACCCTGTTTCATTGCTAAAATATTATCATCAACAATTTGTTGACTTTTTTTCTTAAATTTTTTCTCTACAATCTTAGCATAGGTACCAAGCTGCCAACCTAAAACATAGTGTAATACAGCAATAGCAGCAGTGTTAGCATATCTAGTAGATTTATTTATACCTCTTGAAATAGCGTTAAATGGGACTCCAACCCCAAAGAAAGGTTGTGATTTATTGGGTTTTCGAGCAATCTCTTTTTTAACAATCGCACTATCATATATTAAAACTCCTTGTCCCGCAATGTCATCCCAATGAATATCAACGCTTTCAGAATCAAGAGTAATGAGGTAATTAATATACTCTACTGGTGCGAATACTGGTTTATCAGAAATCCTAATAAAAACTACATTATGCCCTCCTTTAATTAAGCTGGGATAATCTACCCATATAAAACTATATAACCCTATATTATGAACAACTTGTTGTATCAAATCACCCATACTCAAAATACCTTGGCCGGCTTTTCCAGATATTGCAATAACAAATTCGTTTTTTAGATTCATACTTTTATCTTGATATTTTTAACACAAATTTATTATACCACAACCTTAGCCATTCTGCCAAATATTGCTTTTTCAATAAAAATCATTATAATAGTATCAGTATGGGTGCATAGCTCAGTTGGTAGAGCAGAAGACTCTTAATCTTTTGGTCGGAGGTTCGAGCCCTCCTGCACCCACCATTGCTCTTGTAAATCAAGCTTTTTTGTGGTATAATAATTTTAATATTATTGTGCCTTACATTTTGTAGTTATGAAATGTCTCATAATATATTATATTATTAACTAACTTTGGACACCTTATCAATATGATAAACAATATTAATGTAATGGAGGATTTACTCCAAAAAAACCCTTTAGCACTACCTGTAATCGGAGAAGATATTAAAGGAAAAGTTTTAGACATTGGAACTAATGCAATGTATATAGATCTAGGTCCCATTGGAACTGGGATTGTTTTAGGTGAAGAATTGCATGACGGATTTGGAACTGTCAAAACTTTAAAAAAAGGTGATGAGGTTACTGCAACAGTAATCACCACCAACACTACTGATGGGTATATAGAATTATCTCTTAGACAAGCATCTGAAGACAAAGTATGGGAAGATTTGTTTGCAAAACAAGCTGCTGAAGAGCCCGCAGATGTCAAGATTATTGATGCTAATAAGGGAGGTTTATTGGTAAGTATCAATGGGATTAGTGGATTTTTACCTGTTTCTCAATTAGCTTATGATCATTATCCTCGCGTAGATGGTGGAGATAAAACTAAAATTTTAGGTAGACTAAAAGAGTATACTGGGGAAACTTTCCGAGTAGCTATTATTAATGTAAATCGAGAAGAAAACAAATTAATTGTTTCTGAAAAAGCTGCTCGCAAAAGTGAGGAATTGCATCTAGTAAATAGTTATCAAAAAGGAGATACTATTGAAGGAGAAGTTACTGGAGTTGTAGACTTTGGAGTATTCGTAAAATTTGGTAAAAATGGCAAGAAATTAGAAGGATTAGTTCATATTTCTGAATTATCCTGGCAATTAGTAGAAAATCCTAGAGATTTATATAAAGAAGGAGATAAAGTAAAAGCTCAAGTTATTGAAATAGTTAATGGAAAAGTATCTTTATCTATCAAAGCCTTAACCGAAGATCCTTGGAATAAAATCGCTGAGAAATTTTCAACAGGCCAAATAATAGATGGTCAAGTTGCTAAAATAAATCACTTTGGTATATTTGTACAGATTGATACTGAAGTAAGAGGTTTAGTACATAATTCTGAAATCGATAAGGATAGACCTAAATATACTGAATTAAAAGAGGGAAGTACTGCCCAATTCAAAATACTATCCGTAGACCCCCAAGAGCATAGAATTAGTCTAGTGTTAATCTAAATAACTTAACCTGAATTGCCATATGAAAAAATTTACTAAGAACATTCTCTCTGGATTGTTGTCAATTTTGGTTATTATAGTAATATTTGGATACTTAGTTACTCAAAACAATGATAATGTTAGTAAGGTAGCTTTATCCGACATAGTGCAAGATATTCAAAATGACAATATAGAATCAATAATAGTTTCTAATAATAATATTAAAGCTACTCTAAAAGATAGTAATGTCAAAGAAGCTCAAAAAGAACCTTCTGGAACATTTATAGAATCTCTACAAGCTTATGGAGTTTCAGAAGAAAAGATAAATAATCTCAAAATTGAGGTTAAGAATAATGAAGGAAGTAGTCTTGCCCTATCTATATTCCTCAATTTACTATTCCCTATTATCTTGATTGGAGGCTTATTATGGTTTTCTTTAAAACAAGCTCAAAAAGGAAATTCCCAAGCTATGATGTTTGGACGCTCAATGGCAAAAGTCATTATGCCAGACAAAGACCGAAAAAAGATGATTACCTTTGCCGATGTAGCTGGATTAAAAGAAGCTAAAGAAGAATTAGAAGAAATTGTAGAATTTCTCAAAAATCCGCAAAAGTATACAGATATTGGAGCTAAAATCCCCAAAGGAGTATTATTAGTAGGCCCCCCAGGAACAGGAAAAACTCTTTTAGCAAGAGCAGTAGCTAATGAAGCAGAAGTACCTTTCTTCTTTACCTCTGGATCAGAATTTGTAGAAATGTTTGTGGGAGTAGGAGCCAGTCGTATTCGAGATTTATTCAAAACAGCTGAAAAGAACTCCCCTGCTCTTATCTTTATTGATGAGCTAGATGCAGTTGGAAGATCCCGAGGAACTGGAGTTGGAGGAGGTAATGATGAGAGAGAACAAACCTTAAACCAAATTCTAGTTGAGATGGATGGCTTTGAAGCTAATAAAGGACTAATTGTACTTGCTGCTACCAACCGACCAGATGTATTAGACTCAGCTTTGATGAGACCAGGTAGATTTGATAGAAGAGTAACCCTTGATTTACCAGATATCAAAGAGAGGGAACAGATTTTGAAAGTACATGCTAAAGGAAAGCCTCTAGAGAAAAAAGTCAACTTAAGAACTATTGCTGAGAGAACCCCTGGATTCTCTGGGGCAGATTTGTCCAATTTATTAAATGAAGCTGCTATTCTAAGTGCTCGTAATAATAAGACAACTATATCTGAGGATAATATTCTAATGTCTATAGATAAAGTCTTAATGGGACCTGAGCGAAAAAGTAGAGTAATTAGTGAAAAGGAAAAGAAGATTGTAGCCTATCATGAATCAGGACATGCTGTGACTGGACATTTCTTAGAACAATCAGACCCCATTCAAAAGATAACAATTATTCCAAGAGGAAGAGCTGGTGGGTATACACTCAAAATGCCAACTGAAGATAGAAGACTTGTATCACGGTCTCACTTTGAAGCCGATATGGCAGTAGCACTTGGAGGATATGTTGCTGAGGAGATGATATTCGGAGAGATGACAACAGGAGCCTCCAATGATATACAACAATTGACTCAAATTGCAGAACAATATGTCAGATATTATGGCATGAGTAAATTAGGACCTGTACATTATTCTGATTACAGGAATAATAGAACTGGAGAGATTACTAATCATAGTGAAAAAACTTTACAAGAAATTGACGATACAGTAAAAGCTATCATAGATAAAGCCTATAAGACTTGTAAAAAAACTCTGACTGATAATAAAGATAAGTTGGAGCTATTAGCCCAAGCTTTAATAGAGCATGAAACTATAGAAAGACAAGAATTTGAGAACTTAATGAATGGTATCATATCTGAAGATAAGACCAAAAAAGAGGAATCTATAGAAGAGCCTATAATAAATAGTTAGAATATAATTACTAGTATTTTCATATCATTTTATGATATACTAGTATAATATGGATGTGTAGCTCAGCTGGTTAGAGCAGTCGTCTTATAAGCGACAGGTCGGTGGTTCAAGTCCACCCATATCCACCAGAATAGAATATAAAAATATAGTTAAAACGATTCTCCTGGGGTGAATGTCACTTCACCTCCCTTGGGGGAGGTGCCCGCAAGGTGGAATAGGACTGTACTATTTTGTCTCCCTTTGGAGTGGGACAAAATTTATAATTTATAATTGTAGCGACCCTCCGCTACGAATACAAAAATCTACTTACCAGTTTTTTGTTGAGTTACAATTTCATAGGCCATAATGGCGGTGGCGGTGGCGACATTGAGTGACTGTACTTTCCCGTACATTGGGATATACCCTAGCATATCACAACTTGAGGCAATACTTGGCCTCAAACCTTTACCTTCACTACCCATGACGAGTACGGTTGGTAAATCATGAAAATCATATTGATAAAATGGGGATGTGTCTGGATTACAATCACTTCCCAATATCCAAAAACCTAATTGCTTCAAGGTATTGAGTGCTGTATTCATATTCCCTACTTGTACTAAAGGAATATATTTATCTGCTCCTGAAGCTACTTTTGAGCCTACAGGGGATATAATTCCGCCCCTATGCTTAGGCATTAATACTCCTAAAGCTCCCATGGTCTCAGCTACTCTAATAATAGCTCCGATATTATGCTGATCGGTAATTTCATCAAGGGCTATAACTAGTCCCCTAGAAGTATCTCCTACTTTTTCTTTGATACTTGCTGCCCATTCTTCTAAGCTCAGTAAAGGTTCTGCTGTCACTAATGCAATGATTCCTTGATGAATATAATCTCCTGACTCAGCAATTTCCTTTTCTAATAAACCCGTAATTTTTTGAATTGGGACATATTGTACTAGTGCAAGAGACTCTTTGGCTAATTCCAAAATTTGCTCCAGTCTCTTATCTCGTACTTGATTCTCTCGGGTAATATAAATTTTCTGCACTCGCTTCGGGTCTCGCTTTAATACCTCTAATACTGAGTTCTTCCCATATACATACTGACTTCCCTCTCTGTCTTGTATTTTTCCTTTGGGAGCTTTACTCAATTGATTAGCAGGATTTCGACGATGTTTGGTAGTCGGAAGGGATGATTTTGGTACATCTTTTCGGGGTGCTGGTCGCTTTGACTTTGACTTGAGCTTTGACTTCTTCTTGGTAGGATATGGCATATATAGTATGAATTATTATGCCTATCTTAGCATATATTAAGGGGTTTGTATAGGTGGGGGGGGGATAAAATACAAATTAAAACTCTATCCACCTCCTCCTAAGGAGGACAATAATTCAAGGCTAAAAATACTACTGGCGACAAAGAGTTCGCCACCATGAAGTGAAAGTATATTTTATATTATAGCAAAAAAAAGATTATGTGCTAGGTTGAGTGCTTGCTGTAGGGGCTGTAATGGATTGAGTTTCTGCAATTTGAGATTCTAAATCTGTAATTTTCTGTCTCTTTTCAACTATTTCGGGTGGAGTTTCATAATTTTGGATCTCAGATACTCCAGCATCAATAGCTTGGGTTACCAAATCTAAATTAGCATTTTCTAAAGCTGTAAATTTATCTTTAATAGCTTGAGGTAACTTATTATAAGTCTCATCTAACTTACCTTTAGTCTCTCTATCAGCTTCAAACTTAGATATATTGGATTGCTTTTCACCTTGAAGCTGATTATATTGTTCCATAACTTTGAGAACCTCCTGAGCTAATTTTTCTAGAGCTTTAGCTGTATTCTTACCAAGTCCCAAAGGTCTTTTTTCAGCTTTTTCTTTAGCCTCATTAATTTTACTTGAGATATCGGCTAGACCATCTAAGGATTGTATTGCATATCCCGCAATTTCTAGTATAGGTTTAGTCGTAGCTAGTAACTTAGCTAGCTCTTGATTAATTTTTTCATTTTTAGCCGGAATATTTTCTAATAATGACAATTTACCATTTTCAAATTGTATCTGACCTGATTTTAATGCTTGGGATAGTTCAGATTTGAATTTCTCAATCTCAGCTGGTCTTAATTGCTCTTTTTGATCTATCATAGATTGATCCTCTCTATCAAAGTAATTTCCAGACTCATCGAACTGAAGCGAATATAATTCTCTTTGTAATGCTTCAATTTCAGTGCCTTTATATCTTTCAAGATTAGAGGATATTCTATTATCAATATCTAACCCCCTTGCATTATCCATCCTACTACCTAAATAGCTTGCACCATCTATTCTACCTTCTCTGATTTCTTGTTGCTGTTTTTCATATCGATTATTAGTTTCTTTGTCTAAATATTTTGCAAATTGAGGATTCTCAGCTAGAACTTTATCTATATTGACATCTCTATTAGCCCAAAAAGCTAATTCTTCTAATTGTGAGTCTCTTGAATCTAAAAGATAATCAAGTCTTTTAGCTCCTTCTAATGATAAAGCTTTTTGTATAGTTTCTGAATCTGGATCAGATTGTTGTAATATTTCTAATTTAGTTTGTATATCAGTACTTAGGGACTCTGCTAATTCTAGGTTATTATTATAATCGTCTACATATGCAAATACTTCGCCCTTAATTTTATCACGGTCAGCTTGTTCTCGAGCCTTATTACTTTCTTGTTTTAAATCTTGTAACTTATCTAATCCTTCTTTTGCACCATAGGTAGTGAGGATTTGATCAATATTTTTATCACTAAATAGAGCATCAGGGTCAATCAACTGTTCTTGGAGTTGTAGCTCTAATAAAGTCTTATTATCATATCCCTCAGCTCCACTTTCTACATAACCAGCCTGTGCTTCGGTTAATTGTTGCTGTAATTCATTCTTTTTATCTTGTATAGCTTTTTCTACTTGAGTTTTAGTTTCGGTATCAAAATCATTCAGCGTATCTTCACCTTTTTGAATTACCTGCTCTAATTCTGCAACTTTAGCTTGTAATTGCTCATTACCTGATATAAAATCTTCAATTGATAAATTGGGGGTATTAGATTGATTGATTGATGCTTGGATTTTAGTATTAATACCTTTTCTAATATCCTTATATTCCTCTAACTTAGTATTTAAAATCTCTCTATTTTGCATTCTATTAGCTTCAATTTCAGCTGATAAGTCTGCTCTGGCCGACTCATCATTGTCTAAAGCTTCTAACTGAGTCTTTAAATCTTCAATTTGACTACCTTGTAGTGATAAGCCTGTCTCTGAATCTAGTTCGAAAGGGGGCTTCTCGGTGGATTCTAAATTAATTGCTGTTTGAGCTATTAAATTATCAAAGTTTTCTAAACCATTAACCTCTAGATTCTCCTCAGCCTCAACTCCTTGCTGGTATTCTAACACTTTTCTACTTAACTCTGCTTGATCTTTCTCTGACATA
>Ga0213866_10001161_pt1 | contig 19855 bp, 13 predicted proteins | sample PICome_11_FD_160079 | JGI IMG/M metagenome (GOLD analysis project Ga0213866, IMG submission 160079) | Coastal seawater microbial communities near Pivers Island, North Carolina, United States - PICO284 | ecosystem: Environmental > Aquatic > Marine > Coastal | place: USA: North Carolina...
TTTCTGAACTGCCGTTCCCGAACCTTCGGGCACCCTTCTCTTAGACCTGGCCGGACTGGCTCTCGATTTGCGCCGAAAACGCTGAATCTCCAAGACGAACGATTTCAAACCCCGACCCTGGATCCTCCGATTGGTCGGATTTTTCATTTCCACCCCGCTGACTCAACGGCTCCGCGCAAGGCTGATCTTCCTTATCAGTAGCAAGGAGGAATTCTGTGAACTTGCACAGAACAAAGATGATTGTAGCCTTCCTGATGGCGATTGATCTTTCACGACGGACATTTTTGGCAGGAACAGCGGCAACCCTTTTGACCCCATCAATGGCGCGGGCACAGGCGAATGAACGAATTCAGATCGGGGTGATTGGTTATGGCAAACGAACTGGGCCCGTGCTGCGCAATGCCTTGCGGGAAGGAGCTGTCCAAGTCACCGCCCTGTGCGAGATTGAAGGAACGCGTCTGGAGGCTGGCAAGAAAGCTGTCGAGGTCGGATACGGGAAGGAGAAGAAGAGCGCAAGCTTCAAGGGCTGTGCCGCCTACGTCGATTATCGCGAGATGCTGGAGAAGGAACAGCTGGATGCAGTGGTTATTATGACTCCGGATCATATGCATGTGCATCCTTCTCTAGCCGCCATTGCCAAAGGATGTGATGTCTATTGCGAAAAACCACTGACCCAGAACATTGCCGAAGGTCGTCTTCTGGCCGAGGCCGTGAGGAAAGCCGGAACGGTTTTCCAAACGGGAAGTCAGCAGCGAAGTGAATACGCAGGTCGTTTCCGGAGAGCCGTCGAATTGGTTTGGGCAGGCCGGATCGGAGACGTGAAAAAGATCCACGTGGGAGTTGGTGGACCGCCCATTCCTTGTGATTTGCCCACGGAGGACCTACCGAACAATGTTGATTGGGAGTTGTGGCTCGGGCCGGCCCCGATGCGGGGATATAATGAAATCCTGTGCCCGAAAGGGATTCACAATCACTATCCCCAGTTCCGAAAGTATCAGGAATATGCCGGAGGAGGATTGGCGGATATGGGAGCGCATCATTTTGACATCGCGCAGTGGGGAATTGGGATGGACGCAAGCGGACCCGTTTCAGTGACACCACCAAAGGAGGGCGAGAGTGGACTGAAATTCACCTATGAAAATGGAGTGGAGATGTTTCACGGCGGCTTTTCGGGAACGACCTTCGAGGGAACCGAAGGAACGATTCAGGTGGGAAGAGGTTCTTTGAAGGTTAGCCCGAAGAAGCTTATGGAGGAGGAATTGCCAAAGAACGCGAAACGGGTGACCTCATCGAACAATCACTTCACCAATTGGGTGGAGTGCATCAAGTCGCGAGAGGATCCCATTTGCCCGGCGGAAATCGGGCATCGCACCGCGACCGTGTGCCACCTGGCAAACATCGGATACAAGTTGAGGAGGGAATTGAAATGGGATCCGAAAAAAGAAGAGTTCGTCGGAGATGCCGAGGCGAATGCCCTGCGGTCCAGAAAGCCGAGAGACGGTTGGTCTTACTGAACGCTGACCAGCCCCCTTTCGACAGACCGCCCGGGTGTTTCTCGGATATTTGCCTTCAACGACGTTGACAGTAATCGGGAAACCGGACAATCAACACACGAATAAATGGAGAACGCCTGCTTTCCCTTTGAGAATTCGACCTTGAAAATCGGGAGGGAAAGGCGACTACATCTCTTACACACTTCTCCATACTAACCATCATGATGTCTCGATTCCTGACCCTCGCGACGGTCCTCCTGTGTTCCCAGGGGTCCGCTTTTTCCCAAGATCTCGGCAAGAAACAGCCGTTTCGGGGCAAGCTCACTGATTCCCAACTCGAGGGATATCAGATCGCTGCCTGGCCGCTGGTGAAGCATGCCACCAGCTTCGAAATTGACGAGAAGGGGCGATTCTTCATCGTCGAATCGGATCGACTGAACGGCGGAGGAATCCTCGATATCCGGGGTGAAGCATCGCTGACCGCCGGAGATTTCCGCCTCCAGACCATCGAAGACCGTCGCCAACAGTTGCTTTCGGACAATAAATTCAAGCGGGGCTTTTTCACCACCATCTCCGAGCGGGTCGCCCGGCTGGGAGATGTCAATGGAGACGGCATTCCCGACAAGCGCACCGAGTACGCCGAGGGCATGAATGATGTTCTGGACGGGGTCGCCTTCTCTGCTCTGGCCGTCGACGGGACTCTTTACCTGACCTGCATCCCCAATCTCTGGAAATTCGAGGATACCGATGACGATGGCGTGGCGGACAAGCGCGAGAAATTGTTCACGGGATTCGGGGTGCGCACCAGCATGATGGGCCACGACCTGCACGGCATCATCCGCGGACCTGATGGAAAGCTCTACTGGAGCGTGGGAGATCGCGGCTACAACGTGACCACCAAGGGCGGCAAGAACTTCGCGGCCCCGAGTCGTGGAGCCGTCTTTCGCTCTGATCCTGACGGCTCCAACTTCGAGGTCGTCCACCACGGACTGAGAAACCCGCAGGAACTGGCCTTCGACCAACACGGAAATCTCTTCACCTTCGACAATACTGGCGACATCGGCGACAAGGCCCGTGTGGTCTATTTGCTCGAGGGTGCGGATTCCGGTTGGTACGAGGAACATCAGGCCGCCCACCAATATCGCTCACGACTCGACTTCGCGGACATCGCTCTTCCAACTTCGATCTGGGTTGCCGAGCAGATGTTTGCCCCAAGGAACGACGTTCAGCCAAAGTGGATCCTGCCACCGGTGGCCAACGTCGGAAATGGACCATCCGGGGTTGTCTACCTGACCGGCGAATCGCTCCCGGAGGACCTGCGCGATACCTTTTTGATATGCAACTACCGTGGCAATGCTGGGAACTCCCAGTTGCTGTCGATCCGGCCAAAAACGAATGGGGCCGGCTTCAAAGTGGATGGCGCCAAGGTCGTCATGAGCGGTGTTGCCAGTTCCGATGTGGATCTGGGATATGACGGCCGCATTTACGCGCTCGACTTTGGGGGTGGTTGGACCAAAAACAAAAATGCTTCCATTCAAGCGATCGAGTCACCAAAGCATCTCCAGAACGAGTCGGTGAAACAGACCAAGGAGTTCTTCGCCTACGGCTTTGGCAAGGCGGAGTCGGGCCGACTCGCCGAGCTTCTGACCCACCCCGACATGCGGGTTCGCCAGCGTTCCCAATTCGAGTTGGTCAAGCGAGGAGACAAAGACAAGCTCACCGCCGCTGCAAAAACCGGCAAGACCACAACCACTCGCCTTCACGGCGTCTGGGGATTGGCGCAAATGGCTCGCCAAGACGCCTCGCTGGTTTCAACCTTGATCGATCTGGCCAAGGACAAGGACGTCGAAGTCCGGGCTAACACCTGTCGCTCTCTGGGCGATCTCAAAACCAAGGAAGCGGCGACGGTCCTGCGGGAAAGTCTCACCGACTCTTCGCTTCGGGTCCGAAGCCTGGCCGCTATTGCCTTGAGCAAATGCGGAAGCATCTCCGATGCGCCCGCCATCTGGATACTTATCGAGGAAAACAAGGGAGAAGATCTTTGGATTCGTCACGCTGGCATCTCCGCTCTCAAGAACCTTGGGGACAACGCAGGCGCCATCGCCAAGATGTCCTCTCCCAGTGAGGAAGCGAGGCTGTGCGCCGTCATCCTTTTGCGCAAGCTCGACGATCCGGCGGTGGCGGGCTTTGTCGGTGATGCCTCGAAGCAGGTCCAGGTCGAAGCGATCCGTGCGGTCTATGACCGCCATCTCGCGAGTGGCTTTCCCGCCCTTGCCAAGCTGGCCGAAAAAGCCTCGGAGTTTTCCGATATCATTCAGCGCCGTATCCTCTTTGCCAGTTACTGGATGGGCCAACCGGATGACGCGGCTCGGGTGATGGCAATGGCGGGTGATCTCAAGGTCGATGGAAAGGTTCGCGAGACCGCGTTGCGTGCTCTCCTTCGTTGGAACAATCCTCCGACCATGGACCCGGTCACGGCGATGTATCGCCCCGTTGAAAAGCGTGATGTCGAGTTGCTTGCCGCACTCGCGGCACCGCTTCGCAATGCTGTGCAGAATGGCAAAGGCCAGGAGCAGGCCCTTGCGCTTGAGTTGGCCAAGGCCGTCAACCTCCCGATGTCCGCGGAAGCGTTGGAAAATCAAGTCTTCGATGAATCACTGGAATCCGGGATTCGCGTCGCGGCCCTGAATACCGTGGCCGGTCAGAACAATGAAAAAATCCCCGCAATGGTCGAGAAACTGAAAGGCACCAAGGACGGCCAGGTTCAAGCCGCCCGTCTAAGACTCATGTTCGAAGCGGAACTGCCCGGAAGATTCGTGGCAGCAGAGGAGGCCCTCACAAGCAAGGACCTTCCTGCTGTTCGCGCTGCCCTGGCCTTGCTCGCCACCGATTCCGGCGGCAAGGAAATCCTGACCAAGGCGTGGAGCAATCCGGACGCCCTGATCAAAGAAGCACGTCTCGATGCCTACCTGGCCCTCGCCTCGTCAACCGATCCAGACCACAAAAAACTCGCCGCCGGGTTCTCAGCCAATTTGGCCGAGCTGCAGAAGCTCTCACTACACGGTGGAGATGCCGCGGCTGGCGCCATCGTCTTCCAGAACCAAGGAGCCTGCATGCAGTGCCACATGATCGGCGGCAAGGGCGGCGTGCAAGGACCGGCCCTCGACACTGTCGGCAAACGCCTTGTTGGCGAAAAGATCCTCGAATCCCTTGTGAATCCAAGCGCGGAAATCGCCGAAGGGTATGGACTCTTCACCCTCAACACAAATTCCGGCGAGGCCCTGGCGGGACGGCTTGGCAAAGAAACGGAGACCGAGGTCGAGTTGATCCTTCCCACCGGTGAATCGAAAACGATTCCCAAAGATCAAATCAAGGATCGCGCCGGCCCTACCTCGGCCATGCCCCCGATGGCGCTGGCTCTGCCTCCCCAGGACCTGCGTGATCTAGTCGCCTACCTCGCTTCGCTCAAGACTGCAAGCGAGGAGAAAGGACACTGAAGGTTTCCTCGAAACCTCTCCAGAGAACTCCAGTCTCCCGATTCTTCATCATGGCTCGAATCAAATCGAGAGCGTAGTCTTCTGCGGGAGGGTTGGTAAACCAATTTACCGGCAAGGGCTTTGCCAAATGCCAGCGGGTTCTCAGATCGATCCCCACCAACTCGCGGGCGTCCTGGAGAACCACCTCCAGATCGATCCCACCCCGATACAAGGCCAGATCATGATCAACTTGGGCCGCCCAGCAGCCGACAACTGCCATTGTTTCAGCACCGCGAGCTGGTTAAAGAAGAGCCAGTCCTTAAACTATTTAGCTAACCTGAATTGTTTGATCGAAACTGTAGAGCCCCTCTAGCCTGACGAAAAACGCTTTAGTTTAGGGAAGTTCTATAACTGCCTATCGATTACATTCTTGTTGACTATTTATCGACCTCACCTCAGGGTTCTTGTAGCCTATATGAAGACAACAAAACAGTTTCTATCCTTTCCCCTGAAGTCTTCTCTTTTCATTTTAGCCCTCAACGCGACTGTCAATGCTGGGGAGATTCCTATATCCGGTATCGAAGGCTTTCATCAGGGAGACAGCTTGGATGGTAATGGCTCAATCCTGAAAGCGATCGATGGCAGCGGCATGGATAAGGTTGATTTCGACGACCCCTCCACCTGGACGGTTGCGAGCACGGCTTGGGCCGATGATTGGCAGGGGTTTTCCTCGGACAATTCTGGTGATAACACTTGGGCTGTGATCGATCTTGGAGCTCCAGCAACTAGACTGAGGACAATGTATCTATGGAATATCCAAGAAACCAACGCCCTTGACCGTGGGGTTAAGGAATTTGAGGTGTTTCATTCGACGAACCCGACTCTTCCAGCGCCGACTACAAGCGGCACCGTCACCCCCTACAGCTTTACCAGCGGGGGGTGGACTGCAATTGGTGGATCTGAACTCAAGATGGGCATCCAATTTGGTGATCCGGGACAGGCTTATGATCTCTCGGATGCTGCCGGGGCCCGTTACATTGGCCTCAAGTTCACAAGTAACTACGGTGGGTTTCGCACCGGATTTGCTGAAGTGGCCTTTAGCGATGTTTTAGATCCAGATGCTCTCACCCTGGGTGAGCCAGTTCCTCCAGATCCCCCTGTTGATCCACCGGTTGGCCCCATCGATGGGAATGTTGTCGCCATAGCTGAAGTCTCGGCTTTTCATCAGGGAGATAGCCTCGATGCGAATGGATCAGTTTTGAAAATTGCTGACGGGAGCGGGATGGCAAAAGGCGACGCCAACGATCCTTCAACTTGGACAATCAGCAGCACTGCTTGGGCTGATGACTGGCAGGGTTTTTCCTCAGACAATTCCGGGAACAACACTTGGGTTGTCCTCGATTTGGGAGTTCAAACTGCTGGCCTTGACAAAATGTATCTCTGGAATGTCCAAGAGACAAATGCTCTCGATCGGGGAACGAGCACTTTTGATGTCTACTACGCCTCCTCTCCTAGCGAAGCAGCTCCAGACACCAGTGGAGCTGTCACACCCTATGATTTTGGGAGTGGTGGATGGATTCAGCTCAGCACCGGAAATAATCTCGCACAGGGAACTCAGATCGGTGATCCCGGCGAAGTTTTTGACATCTCGGGAGCTTCGGGTGCCCGTTATATTGGACTTCACCTCACCGCTAACCATGGCGGTTTCCGCACCGGTCTCGCCGAGGTTGCCATCACCGTAGACTCGTCAGGAAGTGGCCTTGAGATCATCAGCGTCGATACTTCTGAGATCCAAGAAAACAGGCTCGGGCTCACTTGGTATTCCAGACCGGGAAGAATCTACGGGATTAATTATTCAGATGATTTGATCGAATGGATCGAACTGACCGACAGTCATCCGGCAAACGCTGACGGGGAAACAACCACTTTTTCTTTTGAAGGACCTGATGTTCTTGCTGCGAAGAAGCGATTTTTCCAAGTTTTCGAGGTTGAATGATACCGATCCTCTATTTTTACAGGCCAATTTTGAAAAAAAAACTAGACTAAAGCGCTGAAAAACACTTTACTGCGGCAGCTTAAAGCCCACCAAATAAGAATCACATGAAAGCACTAACAAAATTACCAATGCTCTTGGGTGTCACTTTCGGCACCGCATCGGCTGCCGTCGTAGTTCCTGCGGGTATTACAGCCTTCCACCAAGGCGATAGCCTCGATGGAAACGGCTCCATCCTGAAGGCCGCTGACGGAAGCGGAATGGCCAAAGGCGACGCCGACGATCCTTCGACTTGGACAGTCAACAGTACTGCTTGGGCTGATGACTGGCAGGGTTTCTCTTCAGACAACTCCGGGAATAATACTTGGGCCGTCGTCGATCTGGGATCTGCAACCGCTGGCCTCGACATGATGTATCTTTGGAACGTCCAAGAGACAAATGCTCTCGATCGGGGAACGAGCACTTTTGACATCTACTATGCCACTTCTCCTACGTTGGCAGCACCTGCCGCGAGCGGAACAGTCACCTCCTACGACTTTGGCAGCGGTGGTTGGACCCAGCTCAGCGCCGGAAACACTCTTGCACAAGGAACTCAGATAGGTGATGCCGGTGAGAGCTTTGATATTTCGGGCGCCTCCGGTGCTCAGTATATCGGACTCCACCTTACCGCAAACCACGGCGGCTTCCGCACTGGTCTTGGTGAGATTGCGATCACAACAAGCGAAGTTCCAGAGCCAGGTTCACTTGGACTTCTCCTTCTTGGAGGCCTCCTTGGACTTCGTCGCCGTCGCTAGTTTTCCGCTTGGTGAACGAGCCAACAAGGACTTAAATATTTTCAGAAAGCCCGCTGATAGCGGGCTTTCTTTGCGTATGCGGACACCTCTTAAATTCTCATTTTTAGCAATCGCCTTTTTCAGCGCGGTCTCTTGTCGTAGTGATCGTGACTTCTCCAAAAACGGCGGGGCGACTGACTCTCTCCCCATCCGCTATGCCGACCGGGACGAATTGATCGTTACCGATCTGGAAAGCTTTGAAGGACAAGGTCTGGATACTAAAACCTTATTTCAGGCAGTCGATGCAACTTCAGCCGGAATGAACTTTGTTCACCGGTGGGAACTCAACGCACAGACCGTTAGATTATTTGACCGAATTGAAGCGGGAGGTGGCGTAACGGTAGGTGACATCGATTCTGATGGTTTACCTGATGTGTTCCTCACTGCTCCTCTAGGCGGCTCGCGTTTGTATCGAAATCTGGGAGATTTTCGTTTCGAAGATATCACAGAACACGCTGGTTTATCAACTGATGCTCTTGAGATGCGGACGGGAGCTTCCTTTGCAGATATCGATAACGATGGAGATTTAGATTTAGCAGTGTGTGGCTTCGATTGCCCCACTCGATTGTATATTAACGATGGAAAAGGGACCTTTGTTGATCAGGCCACGGAGCTGGGCTTCAACTTTAAGGGATCGGGAATCATGGTTTCCTTCTCAGATTATGATCGAGATGGAGACCTTGACGCTTTTATCGCAACCCATCGCTATGCCGTCGATCTCGACAATCCAAAATACGATAATGGTAGATTTGCGGTGAGTCAGATGCAGCGCGGGAGTAATGGTAAAATGGGTATGCCACCGTGGCTTGACGAGCTTTGGGGAACCATCGATCGCCCCGGAAAAGGGCCTTTCATTATCCGAGCAGGTCAACGTGGACGCCTTTTTCGTAATGACGGGAATCAGTTTGCAGAAGTGGGTGTCGAGGCAGGAATCGAGGATCGAGGTATGTCCCTCTCCGCCACATGGTGGGACCATAATGGTGATGGCTGGCCGGACCTATATGTTGCCAACGACTTTTTAGGTTCAGACCGCCTTTATGAAAATCAAAAAGACGGCACCTTTCGGGATGTGGCACCCGATGTATTGCCGCAGGTGCCATGGTATTCAATGGGGAGTGATGTCGGAGATATTAACAACGATGGTCGGGAGGATTTCATTGCAACTGATATGGCCGGCTCGACTCACTATAATGCAAAGCTTGCGATGGGCGATATGAGCAAATTTGCATGGTTTCTGGAGAGCGGAACACCCCGTCAATACATGCGCAATTCTATCTATCTCAACACTGGACGAGGGCGTAAAATGGAAGTTGCACAGCAACTTGGGCTCGATGCCTCGGACTGGACCTGGTCCCCCAAATTTGGCGACCTCGATTGTGACGGGTGGCTTGATATCTTTATCACGAATGGAATGACCGCGGATTGGTTCAACAGCGATTCGCGCCGCCAGTCGGCCCTTGGATCCAGTACCCCCTATACTGAACTTAAACCAAAGCGAGACCTCAACATGGCCCTTAAAAACAGGAAAGGCGGAATGTCCTTTGAGCCAGTAGGAGAAAAGTGGGGTTTAGCAGAAGCCAACGCGAGTTTCGGGGCAGCGCTGGCCGACCTCGATCTCGATGGCGATCTTGATATCATCGTCAACCGATTTAAGGAACCTGTCGCCCTTTACCGGAATAGAAGCACTAAAGAACGGATCCGGGTTAAATTATTTGGCCGTGCGAGTAACTCCAACGGGGTAGGTGCGACCGTGACAGTCATGGCGGGTGATCTACGCCAAATGCGAACCGTCACACTCGCTCGTGGCGTTGTTTCAACCAATGAAGCTTTAGCTCAGTTTGGGCTTGGGGAACTTAATAAAATCGATGAACTCATTGTGAACTGGCCAAGTGGGCATACCCAAAGCTTCACCAACTTGGAATCTGGTAAGTCTTATGAAGTTACCGAGCCGACTGGCACCCCGACAGAGAAAACAGCTCCTGAAACGACTCTTGATCCTTTTTTTATAAAGGATCAAAGCTTCCCGGACATAGCACATCATGAACTCGAATTTGATGACTTTGGGACGCAACCACTTCTTCCGAATCGGATGTCACGTTTGGGACCAGGGCTTGCGGTAGGTGATATCGATGGCGATGGCGATGAGGATGCTTATCTCGGAGGAGCCCTAGGCTCAGACGGAGTGATTATAGAAAACAACGGGAAAAGCTGGAAAGCAGACACCCGAATCAGCGGAGGAAGCAATCATGAAGATATGGGTGCCCTTTTCTTCGATGCCGAGGGTGACGGAGACCTTGACCTTTACGTGGTGAGCGGCGGCGTTGAATCTAAAATAGGTTCTTCGAACTATCGTGACCGGCTCTACTTGAATGACGGGGAAGGAAATTTTGAGCTAAGTGATGAGGGATCTCTTCCCGAGGTGATGGAAAGCGGATCTTGTGTGATTGCTGCTGATTATGATGGCGATGGTGACCTCGATCTCTTCGTGGGTGGCAGAGTTGTTCCGGGAGAATATCCAATGGCCCCTCCAAGTCATTTACTCCGAAATGACTCCAATGAAGCTCGGATTCAATTCGTTGATGTGACCTCAGAGGCCGCTCCCGCTTTTCAGAATTTAGGGATGGTGACTTCAGCATTATGGTCAGACGTTGACAGCGACGGTGATTCAGATCTTTTGGTAACTGCTGAGTGGGGGGCAGTACGTTGGTTCCGTAACACCGATGGTAAGTTCACCGAGAACGAGGACTCTGGAATTTCCAGTCTCTTAGGGTGGTGGAATGGAATTGTAGGGGGCGATCTCGATCATGATGGTGATATTGATTACGTCGTCAGTAACTTCGGGCTCAATACGAAATATCATCCTTCAACCAAGAAGCCGGCCATCCTTTATTATGGGGATTTCTCCGGGAATGGAGAGAGGCGAATTGTTGAAGCCAAGACTACCCTAAAGGGCGCCCTTCCAGTCCGAGGATATAGTTGTTCAAGTTCAGCGATTCCAAGTGTCTTAGAAAAAATGGGTAGTAATAAACCTTTCCATAACTTTGCAATTAAGGCTCTCGATGAAATCTATACTGAAGCGCGCCTCGAGGAAGCTCAGCGCTTCGAAGTCAATGAATTACGTAGTGGTGCGTTCATAAATGATGGTGAGGGGAAGTTTACCTTTCGTGCTCTTCCCGCCCTAGCACAGGCTGCGCCTGGTTTTGGGATGTCGCTAGGTGATATCAATGGAGACGCTCATCTCGACCTGTATATGGTGCAAAATTTCTTCAGCCCGCAACCTGAAACTGGACGGATGCACGGAGCAATGAGTATCCTAATGACAGGCCGAGGAGATGGGATGTTTGATTCAGTGTGGCCTGAAACCAGTGGTCTGATTGTCCCGGGAGATGCAAAGGGTCTCGTGCAATTTTCAAAGGGTCATTTTCTCGTCAGTCAGAATAATGGAGAAACACTTTTATTCCGTCCTAATCATGACCGTTCGCGGCACTGCCATATTCGATTGATCGGTCACTCTAAAAACCAAAGAGCGATTGGAGCTCGAGTTTCTTGCTCATTAGAGGGTGTGCTGCTTGGGAGCTTTGAAGTTTATGGAGGCAGTGGCTATCTCAGTTCCGGAGCCTCGATAATATCTATACCTTATGGAGGTGAGGGCGTGTTAAATATTGAGGTTGCATGGCCTGATGGTTCAAAAAGCAACCACCAAATTCTCGCACAAGAAGGCGGAGAGATTAGGAAACCGTAAAAACTCCAATCTAAACTCGCATGGGGCTTGTCGATCAATCGCGCGAAATCTGCAATTTCAAGCCTAGAGCGTTCGAAAAACAAAGCCCCTCGCTCCACTCTCACCCCCCGATACAATCGTGCCCCTAGATAGGCCAAATTCCTAAAGACCGGCCGGAGTAATCAGGAGGTAACTTAATTGACACGGATACGAAAATAACGTATTAACTACACTCCTGCGGGATTTCCGTCACGTTCATTTATAGTAGAGGTCTTGCACTCTTCCAGTTTATGGACCGCGCAGAGCGAGAGGATCGGTGCTTTTTGATAGTCTTTTCGAGCTAGATGTTAACCGGCCTCCTGTGTTCTGGCCCCCCGGCCTTTCAATCCGGAAGCCTGTTGACATCTAGTCCGAAAAACTTATTTAGGGACTCTGATCTTCTCGCTCTGCGCAGTCCATAAAATGGTAGGATTGTAAAATGACCTCATGGTCGATGAGCAGGGAGGGGTAAGCACGATTGGGGACGACTAGATGAGCGATTTGGTGTCGGTGATTTTCCCGGTTGGGCCCGGGGTGTTTGATGCTGGTTTGGCACTAAATGATTTGCTGGGGCAGAGCTACTCCAGGCTCGAGGTAGTGGCGGTGCTGAACGGGTGTCCCGAAGGAGTAAGGCGGGAGATTTTGGGCCGGAATGATTCTCGACTCAGGATCATTGATTTGGGGGATGAGCCCAGATTGTTGGATGCTCTTGATTTGGCGGTGGAAAATTGTCAGGGCAGGTGGCTGGCGCGGATGGATGCAGATGACCGGTGCGATTCAACGAGGATTGAGAGGCAGGTCGCCTTGCTGGAATCCGGTCAGTGTGAGGTGGCGAGTTGCGGAATTTCGCTCAAGGGGGCATTAGGTGATGGAATGCAGCGCTATGTGGATTGGGTCAACGGACTGGACAATCCGAAGAAGGTTTCACGGGAGAGATTCGTAGAGAGCCCGGTGGTGCAACCCACTGTGGTGATGGCTAAGTGCTTGTTTGAGGAAGTCGGAGGTTACTTTCGGAACGGTTTTGCGGAGGACTACGATTTGTGGCTGCGCCTACTGGAGCTCGGCGCGCGATTTGGAAAGGTTCCGGAGTTTCTCTATGACTGGCACGATCGGCCGGATCGCCTAACCCGGAGCGATCCTCGTTTCGAACATAAAATGATGCTGACATTGAAAGCTGATGCCTTGGCCCGCCTTCCTGAGATCAAGGAGAATGGCGTCGTGATTTCGGGTGCCGGACCCATTGGGAAGGTGTTGGGACGCGAATTAATTTCGCGGGGAATCGCGGTTTGGGGTTATTTTGAGGTGAGTCCCAAAAGGATTGGGAGCACTTGTCAGGGGGCTCCGATCGCGGGCCCTTGGGAATTTGGGCGGCGCTGGCGGGATGCCATTTTACTGGCAGCGGTGGGCGTTGGTGGTGGCCGGATGATAGTAAGAAAGTTGGCCAACGAAGCGGGATTCAAGGAGGGAAGCGACTTTTGGTGTTGTTGTTAGGTGCAGCAAGTGGATTTTCTGAGGAAAGGCAAAGATTTCGACTTGCCAAATGTCGCTGCTTGACACAGTTTCCCGCCCTCGAAGTGACGGGGAGTAGCTCAGCTTGGTAGAGCGCTGGTTTTGGGAACCAGATGTCGCAGGTTCGAATCCTGTCTCCCCGACCACTTTGCTTTTCGAGGCTGCCGATTCCGGCAGTTTTTTTGTGGACAGGAAATCCGGTTCGATCGCTGGTCCGGACCGATCGTCGAGATATCGAGATCGATTTTCTGCTGATCGGCAAGGGATTGGATTCGATAGGTAGATTTCTGATCTTCGGAGCTTTTTAAGGATTAGGATAATTCTGTTTTTTTGAGTATGGAATTCATTCCACAGGCTTCGTCCAAATCCCTCTTACCACTTGTTGGCCCACTCGATTTCGACCACATGGGTTTGGGTTTCAACATCGTATCGGATGCCGCCAGGTAATCGCACTTCGGTTTTCCCGTTGTTCTGCAGAGTCCACTGGTTCAGGTAGTAGGCTTCATTTTTCTCGGTGCCGGTTTTGTTGGTACTTCATCGCAACTCCATAAGAGAAGGAAGATCTGGCAGTTCAGGAATCTCATCAGTCTTTCCATCTATTATGACTCACGATGATCGTAAAAGTAATTGAGAGCAGGCGCGGCACTCGATGAAAATGTTCGCGTGGACTCCGGCCCTTTGATGTGTTTCTTTTTCCCAGCAAAATCGGGGAAAAAGAAGGGCCCTCCTTTTCGCTGAAACAATCCACTCCCTGCCGGTTTTGAGCAAGAAAGACCCAGGTATGGGACTTTTGAGACCAACTTGAACAGAGGTTACGATTGGATACAGTGTTCTCCAGCCCTAGGTTCTTGAGGGGATCAAGAAGGGTGGAATTGGATTCGCCCGCTGACTTCTCTCACCTGATGGGTTTGAAGAGCCTTGCAAGCGGGCCGGCGGGCCGGGCTTCCGTCGGCGAGGTTAAAGCGACCGTTGTGCTTTGGACACTCGATCATTTTCTTCATAACGAGTCCGTCGGCAAGGTGGGTTTTGCCATGAGTGCAGATGCCATCGGTGGCGTAAAGTTGCCCTTCACCGTCGCGGTAGATTGCGTAGGTCTGGTCGTGGTGATCGACTCGAATGACTGCCGAGTTTTCAAGAGCAGCTGATGGGCAGATCTCAAGCCAGCCTTCCGCATTGGCAGGGCATGAAGGTGTGATGGCAGGTTTTTTCTCGCGACCTCCAGTTGAGGGAAGACTACGTTGGACGTGGTATCCTGGCTCTTCGGTTTGCCGGGCGACGGTCGGAATGATTTCTTTCCAGCATGCCCAAAGGCTGGGGTAAGGGGCGGGGCAATCGTCTTTGACGATCTCGTGAAGTGCCGGGAGATTGTAATAGGGGACCAGGGGAAACATGTGGTGTTCCACATGGTAGTTCATGTTGAGGTAGAGAAACCGGTTGACGATGTTGGTGAGGAACGTTCGGGAGTTGAGTCGGTGATCGAGGACGTTTTCGGCCAACCCGGTGTGCTGGGTGAGGCCGTAAAGAGACATCAACCAAGTGCCGAAAATATTGGGAAGGCAGATTAGGAAAAGAGGGAGAAAGCTACCGGCGATCAGGGCCCCTGCAATCACCAGCAAATAGACTGCGAGATGGACGCGGGCGGTGCGGAAGACCTTTGGGAATTCGTCTTCGGGGATGAATGCGCGTTCGCGTTCGGCGAGCTGGCCCCGGGCATGATGGAGGAGGTTGCCGAAGTATTTGGGGTAACGCTTGATGGCGAAGCAGCCGAGGAGCATGCCGGTGATATCAGGGGGGCGGGGGACGGCAATTTCCGGGTCTCGGCCCACGATGATGGTGTCGCTGTGATGCCGGGTGTGGGACCAGCGCCATACCGTTGATTCGCGCAACACCATGAAGGAGGCGATTTCGTAGAGGGCGATGTTCAACCAGTCGGTTTTGAAAGCGGTTCCGTGAAGTCCTTCGTGCCAGCGAGCATCGGCGCTCCCCGCAAAGAGTGCGGCGTAGATCAAGTAGGGGGCAATGACCCACCAGGTTCCCCATAGGCTGATGGTGGCTGCAGCGGATGCAAAAATCAGGCCAAACCAGATGAAGGCGTCGCGGAGGGCGGGGCCGTTTCGGCGGACGAGGAGTTTGCGCATTTTTGCCGGTGGAATCGGGCTTTGATACCACTCGGCCTCAGCCAGTCCGGCTTCAATCGCCTTTCGGGAATTTTGGCGGTTGAGCAAGTAAACCGACGGGTCGGGGAAAGCGACCTGGTCCTTTGGTTTGGAGGTGGCGGACATGACGGGTGTGCAAATTATCCTCTCAGGCCGACCTGGTCCATCAAAAGGGCGGTTTGCAGGTAGGCCTCTTCCACCCATTCCACAATTCGTCCCGGGTCGGGTGAGTATTCCAGTTCGATGGATACGGCGCCATCAATTCCCAGTTCCTTGATCGCTTGCAAATATGGTGCAAACTTCACGACGCCTCGTCCGGGCGGGAGATCGCCGTGAACTTTTCCGTCGCAGTCACTGATGTGAACATGGATGGCTTGGTCTGCGAGTTTGCAGACCTCCTCGGGGCCGTTGTCTGCCAGGACGAGGTGGGAGATGTCTATGTTGGCCTGGACGCGGGGGTGTTCACATTCGCGCACAAAGCGTGACATTTCATTGATACTGCTCAGGAGGCTGAGTCGGAATGGTTCGAGTTCCAGGGCAATGTTGACTCCTTTGCTTTCGGCGTAATCGCCAAGGATCCGGCAGGATTCGATCCCCCAGCGCCATTGATCTTCCGGAGTGATGACTTCGCGCTGCCACAGGTATTCGCCAAGAACGAGGAGGATGTTGTCGGCACCCCAGTGTGCAGCGAGGTCGATGAATTCCTTACAGCGCGAGATGTGGTATTCGCGAACAGGATCGTTAAAATCGATAAGGCCGATGGCAACGACGGGTAGGGAAATAATGGGTAGGTTTTTTGCCTCGCAGGTTTTGGTGATCGTCGAAATTTCATCGTTCGAAATCAAGGACGGTTCAGTGAAGATGTCGACGGAGTCAAAGCCGATTCGTGCGATGTGCTCGAGGCCGCTAACGGTGTCGACTCCTGCTTGGCTAAATGCGCTGTTGATGATTCCAAGTTTCATGAGGAGAAGTTCTTAAGGGTGGAGGATTTCGTCGAGAAGAACCCGTCGTTTTTCTGTCGAGCTGATCACTGCGGCTTCGACCAGGGCGATGGTCTTTAGATTGTCACGCCCGTCGAGCGTTGGATGGTTCCCATATTGGAGGGCGTTGAGGAGGTCCAGCATGGTTCCGCCAAAGGCATCGGGAAACCAGCTGCCCCGAAGGTCGGAGACAATAAATTCTGGGTCCCCAATTGCCGCGTGGCGAAGGGTGGATGGGCTCGTGTAAGGGTCCTGGCACCAGCCAATATTCCCGATGGCGAGACCTTTGGTTCCTTCGATACGGAACTCGATGTTGATATCGGATGGGCAGCCTTCGTGCGCCGGTCCGGTCCAAACATCGTCGATGATGGTGGCGCGTAAGCCATCACCATACTCGAGGATGCTGGTGCAGATTCCGTCGTGGTGCGGGAAGGATGTGCGTGGATCGGGGCGGGTGCTGCAATAGACGGCCTCGGGATCGCCATGCCAGTGGCGGAGGCAATCGAAGTGATGAATGGACATGATCTTGAGTGTGGCGCTTTCGAGTTCGGCCTGCCAAGGCTGCCAATGGGGGATGGCCCGCATGTTGATGGTGGTGAAGACCGGATCTCCAAATCTGCCGTTGCCGAGGAGTGAGGAGGCTTCGGCCACCGAGGGGTCGAAGCGCATGTTTTGGTTCACTGCGAGCACGATACCCGAGGATTCGCAGGCCTCGACCAGGATGCGTGCGGCGTGATAGTCCACTGCGAGAGGTTTTTGCGCAAGGATGCCCTTGACGGTTCCTCGCCGGCAGGCGGTGAGAATGAGGTCCGCCTGATGTTGCGGGGGGACAGCAATGTCCAGGACTTCAATAGCGGGATCATGGAGAAGCGACTCAATGTTATCGTAAACCTTGGGAATCTGATGAAGGTTGGCAACCTTGCGGGCGTTTCTTGGGGTTCGCGATGATATGGCGGCGACATTAAGTCCGAGTTTTTTGTAGGCGGGGAGATGACAATCGCTGACGATGAAGCCGCTTCCAATCACGCCGATCTTCTGGTAGGGCTCCGTGATCATTTTTTTTTCAGACTGAACATGAGCATTCCCATTTGGTATTTGGCTGTTTTTTGCTTTCGTGAAATCACCCATTGTGTGAGGAATTTTTCGGTTTGCGACGGTGTGAAAAGGTTAGGGATGCTTTGGGCAATCTATGGGTTGGTCGCTTTCCAGCGATCTTCAATCGTTGAAAAATCAGTGCCGCTGGAAAGGGCGAGCCAGTTTTCTTTATCGTTTCCGTTCCCTTTGCCTGAGTTGAGTCGCACCTGATAGAGGATTTCAATCAGCTCCTCTTCGACGGCCGGCTCGAGCTGTTCCGTTGAAAGTGCCGACCGGATTTTTGGCATCTGTTGGCGTTCCGGCAGTTGCCGTTTGTATTTTCGGAAAGCCGTTGCGTCTTGGTCGGTCTGAAGAAATTGCTCAATCTCCCGAGTGTTTTGGTCATGCTTTGCTGCCATCTCCTTTTCGATTTTTTGGCGATCTTCCCTACCTGACTACATCCACTTGCAAATTGTTTGTTGGTGGTTCAGCAAGCGCTTGGTAGGGAGTTCTTGAAAATATTGTGATTCGTTTTCCGAGAGGGCCATTGAATCGATGAAGTCACCGTAAATCGTGGGAAGGCCGGTTTTGATCCTTTCCTTGCTGAGAGTTTTTCCTTCCTCGATTTGCATCACTTCGGTCATAGAGCGGGGTGTACGTGATTTTGGTGACGAAACTTTTCTTGGTTTGGAGCGACTGATTTGGGAAGTGTTCGCATCCTGGCCGCCGGCTCCCGAAGAGCCCGCGCGCTTTGACTGATGGTCAGGCCGGGTTGTGTGGCTCGCCGAAACGATTTGATCGCAAAGTGATTGAAGTCGAATCTCCTGAACGATGAAAACAAGAACCCCGGTGACGATCGCGGCGAAGGCGCTGGGAAAGATTTTCACCCCGTGAGTCTTTTGGAAATCTTATGGAGATGACAGAAAAAATTGGCATCGCTTTCATTAGCAGGTCAGGATCTACCTTATGAGAACTATAGTTTACTGTGTCCTAGCTTTTTCAGGATTGGTTAGGGCTGAGTTGAGCAAGGAAGAAGCCTTGAAGGTAGTGGCCGGGACTTATCAGGAAATGGCGGCTAAACGAGAGCTTAAGGTGAAAGCGGTGAAGGAGGGTTTTCAATATTTCGAAATCAAGGTAGCGGATAGGACGATGAAGTGTGTTGGGAAGCTCTATGGTGAGGCCGAAGAGGGAAATCGTGCTCTTTACATTTCCATGCACGGAGGGGGAGGAGCCCCGACCCGGGTGAATGACCAGCAGTGGAATAATCAGATTCAGCTCTATATGCCAAAAGAAGGTTGGTATGTAGCGCCGCGTGCACCGAGTGATACCTGGAATCTTTGGCATGAGGGGCACATTGATGGGCTTTTTTCCAGATTGATCGAAGATATGGTGGCCCTAAAAGGCGTGGATCCCAATCGGGTTTATTTGATGGGTTACTCGGCCGGAGGCGATGGCGTATATCAGCTGGCCCCGCGTTTGGCGGACCGGTTTGGGGCCGCGACAATGATGGCCGGGCACCCAAACGATGCGACAGCGGATGGGCTTTATAACCTGCCTTTCCGAATTTACATGGGGGGCAAGGATGCTGCCTACAAGCGGAATGAGGTCGCCGCACAATGGGGGGATCAACTGGCGAGGCTTCAGAAGGAACGCGGAGGTTATGAGCACAAGGTGACGATTTATCCTGAGATGGGGCACTGGATGAACAAGAAGGATGCCGAGGCCCTTCCGTGGATGGCCACCAAGACCCGGGAGGCGTGGCCCCAAAAGGTGATTTGGGGAAAATCAGGGAAGCGTTCAGGGCGATTTTATTGGCTGGGCGGCAAGCCCAAGGGCGTGGTTTTTGCGTCGGTCAAGGGTCAGGAGGTCTCGGTCAAAGGTGCCGAGGATGCTGCTCTGATTCTTTACTTGAACGACGAACTATTGAATCTCGACGAGCCCGTTAAGGTGATCGTGGACGGCAAGGAAGCTCACAATGGCAGGGTAAAGAGGACTGCTGAGGCGATCCGAAAGTCTTTAGAGCAAAGGCTTGATCCGGCAATGGCTGCGACCGCGATCTTACCGCTCAAGAAGTAGAAGGTGTGGCAGAGGGGGAGGTCGCTGTATTACAAATCCTGTCGTTTTTGGAATGGCGGGAATGTTGCTTTCGCGGGATTGACATGCTATCACGCCAGCCCGCTTCGGCGGATTCGTGATGAATCGGAAACTGAGTGAGCGCTGGCATGGTCCCTTTTGGTTGGGGGGCATGGTGTTGGCAATCCTGCCATTTTTTGTGGCAATTGGTTTCAACGGACCACGGGCGTCCTGGGTCCTCGGGCCCGGAAAATTTGGTGAGAATATCATTTTGGCAACATGGTGGGCTCTGGGTGGGGCTGCTTTGGGTGGCTTGATTTGGATCAAACTTTCCGGCCGGACCATGGTGGGTAGATTTCGCCGGTGGTGCTCGGAAAAGCACCAGTTCCATTGGATGTGGTTCATTATCTCGGTCGGGATTTTTGGATTTCACAATTACCTGTTTCTGGATGGCTTTCGTTTCACCTTCTTTGAGAAGACGAGTACGATGTTGGGGCGTGTGCTTAAA
>Ga0213866_10001162_pt1 | contig 19844 bp, 28 predicted proteins | sample PICome_11_FD_160079 | JGI IMG/M metagenome (GOLD analysis project Ga0213866, IMG submission 160079) | Coastal seawater microbial communities near Pivers Island, North Carolina, United States - PICO284 | ecosystem: Environmental > Aquatic > Marine > Coastal | place: USA: North Carolina...
GTCAAAGTAGTGCCAGCAACGCCATAAATTGCAGGGTCAATACTGATTCCACTTACTGTAATATCAAGGGCGTTTGCATCCGCAGGAGTTTGCGACAAAGTAAATGCCACTGTAGAGCCATCACCTGTAAAATGGTCAACAACTATACTGGTTGGAAGCGTACCGCCACCACCGCTAGGGGCAACGATTACCTCAAAACCATCACCAGTAGCATTTACAGCAATTATCTGTCCAGCAAGGCCAGTCAAGGATGCTGGTAATGCAGATAATGCGGTCAATACTTCTGTTGCTGGCAATGCTCCAACCTGATTTGCGCTTAAAGCTGCAAGAGCAGTTAAAACCGCCTCGGCTGGTAGTGCGCTAATTTGAGCGGCTGGCAAAGCAGCCAAAGCTGCAAGTGCCGCTTCTGTTGGAAGTGCTGCAATTTGGTCAAGCTGTGCTTGAGGCAAACCACCAGCAGCTTCACCACCAGCAGCTAAAATATTTCTATTTTTGAAAAATCCAACTGTAGGGATGGAATTATCATCGGGTGTTGTCTCATCGGAGATTGCTACAAGCCCAGCTTTGGTAGTAGTAGCAGCACCAATTTCCGCCACGTCCGCAGCAGTTTGTGATACTTCCGTGGAAATATCGGTTAAGGTTTCTTCTAACGTTGGCATGACTATAATACTCCCACATTTGTAAGGTGATTCTGTACGATGATCCGGCTATTGCGGATACTTGCCAAAGCCTGCTGTGCAAGCGGCTTCAAAAGAGAAAGATTGTTATTTATCGTGGCATCAATAGTCACCGAGCCGGAAGGAAAAGCAGCAAAGTGCAATAGCAATTCCAAAGGCACACGCTGATTTGCTGGTTTCCACTGAATAGCGTTTGCATCCGCAGCCACCGCAAGTAAAACATCATTGCCGTTATGTTTAGCAATTACTCCAATCTCATGGATGAAAAACTCAGGAGCACCCTCGGCAAAAGCTGATATTTTGTGGATGTTTGCCTCAATCTGCTGCGCTCCTAAAACTGGTGTTCTGATACGCTCGTTATTTAAGGCTGTCGCCGTTTCATCAGGTGTCCACACGCCATCGCCAATAGCAATATGGGTCACTGATATTGTGCTGTTTGTAGCAACGGCATCAGCTACAGCCGCCATACCAGCAAGGGTTGCCAATGTTTCCATCAGATTATCTCCAAATTTAGGTTAACTCTTGAATTTTCAGTCATTAAACCAGCCAGCCCCAGATCACTATCTGTGGTGTTGGTAAAGGGTATTATTGCAATGTCTTCGGACATTCTTGCGCTAACAAGCTGCTCAAATTCACCACCATTTATTGCATTAAACGAGGTGGTGTAAGGTATTATTTCAATATCTTCCGCAGCTCTCGCATTTATGTGAGAACTAAGCGCACTGCCAGCTTCTGTTTCCGACCTGTTCGGGTAGGGAACAATTTCGTTTTCTTCAATTACTCTTGAAGTAACATGTGAGCTAAATTCTGCACCACCTTCGGTTTCGATCTTGCTGGTGTAAGGTATTACCTCAATGTCTTGTTTTGCTCTTGCTGCAATATGCGAACTAAGCGCACCGCCAACTTCCGTCTCCGATTTATTCGTATAAGGTATGACCTCATTACGCTCATCAACTCGTACAGGAACTTCCGTGCCAAAAGCTGCACCTACTTCTGTTTCCGACTTGCTTGTATAAGGTATTACCTCATTGCGCTCATTTACCCGTCCTGTAATTTCCGTATCAAATACGCCGCCGACATTGGAACTTGAGCGATTTGTGTAAGGTATAACCTCATTTCGTTCATCAACCCGACCTGCTGCGCTAGTATCAGCAGCCATGCCCCAATTAGTGGGAATTCTTGTGCCAAATAATAATTCAAAATGCGACCTCACAGGTTTTGAGGCGTTAACCCCATTGATAACATCTTCGTGCGCTTTCGGCAGAAGCCGAGTAGTGCCGTTATTATTGATATTATCGTTTGACCATGCGGTTATTTTAAAAGTGTGTGGCGCACCGCCAATCTCAAACCATTCTTCTAATTCAACATCGAGGCCAATAGCTGCAATAGCTGTTCGTACAGATCCTATCGTTCCTTTTTTCCTGTGAACCTCAACAGAAGCAGCGATAACGTTTCGCTTAATTTCATCAGACCAATCATCTTCCCACGTATCAACCGACAAAGCCCAAGCAAGATAAGGCAAAGTTTCTGGTGGCGTTTCCTGTGGATTCCATAATTTACCAACGGGATTTTTAACCTTATCAATCCGCTTTTTACCACCTAACTCTTCAATATCTCTTTCGAGCTTGGAAGAATTATGTGGTAAGATTGAATCAGTCATTTGTCACCGTAATATCTATATCTATGTTATATGCAGCCTCATTTGAGGCTGTTGCTAACTGTGTTGTTGGTGTTATAAGCTCAACCCTGCGAACCCCAGCAATGTGCATCGCTGCATAAAGTCCTGACAGTGCAATATTGCGATCAATTTTATGTTGCTCGGCCACGTATTCTTCGGTGTTTGCAATGGCTGCATTCTTGACGACCTGACTATCAGGACCATCAAAAACATGTATCAAAGCTTCCACGCTGTAGGTTACTATTTGTGCCGATTGCACGATTACCAAATCAGTTAACGGCCTTACAAATTCAGCGTTTAAAGCGGCATCTACAATATCCAGCAATTCTTGACTCGCTGTTCCTTGTCCTTCGGTAGAAAGTACGGTTACAACCACTTCGCCAGGTGTCGGCGATTCCACCGATACATCTTTGACCCGTGGATCAGCATTTAAGCTATGCGAAATATATGAGCCAGCAGGACCCGCCGTTGTTGCCGCTTCAAGTGAAACCGCAACCCTTAATCTGAACCTTGTGTCATCTTCTAAAATTTCAGGAATAGGAGGGTTTGCCTCTAAATCTTCTTCTTGTACTACCTGCCGAAGCAGCCCATAAAAAGCAGCCAGATTATCTAAATCCGTACCCCTCGCATAAGGCAGCATCACCGACCTTGCAGCGTCATTTACACGCTGTCTTATGCCAAGCTCACGAAATGCAAACGCCTCAAGCAATTTATTCACTGGATCACTCTCTAAGCTACGCTCAAAAAGTTCTGCAACAGCAGGGTTGCGTGTTTTTAAATCTTCTGTGATTTCGCTTAATATCGTTTCAAACGCAAGGGTTTCTACTACGTCCGGCGCAGGTAATTTCTCCAAATTGATAGAATCAAATTTCATACTGCGATTTCCAAATCCGATAATGTTAATTCTTTTCCATCCAGCAAAAACACGCCTCTAAGCTCTAAAACGATTCTGCCAGGTTCGATTTCTACTAATGTCGTTTGCTGCAATTTAAAACGAGGCTCCCATTTATCTAAAGCCTCGGCAACTGCTGCATAAATTTCTGTTTTCTGATCTTCATTTGTTGGGCTGTCGATTATTTCAAATAACCGAGAACCATAATCACGGCGCATTACACGGCTACCAATCGACGTGGTTAAAATATCCCTGACCGATTGCTTCAGATGATTAATCTGCCCCAAGCCTTTGCCTGTGTTGGTACTCATTCCATACATGCTATCGTCCATAAAAAAAGCAGGCCAAAACGGGCTGCTTTTTAATTTGTTGTCTTAAACGCTATTCCAATTTATGGTTGAGGTGTTATTAACCCCCAAATATAAGGAATATACTATGAATAAATCTGAACTTATTGAAGCAATTGCAAAAGCAACCGGATCTACAAAAGCTGGTGCTGCAAAACACGTTGATGCTTTTATTAGCACCGTTACTGGCAGCGTTAAAAAAGGCAGTAAAGTAACTCTTCCTGGCTTTGCTACTTTTGAAAAAATAGCGCGTCCTGCAAGAGATGGTCGTAACCCATCCACTGGCGAAACAATTAAAATTGCTGCTAAAAATGTTGTTAAAATCAAAGCAGGAAAAACCCTGCAAGATGCAGTTAACTAATTTGCAAAAACGCTTGGGCTTCCTTCTGCAACGGTTGACCCACAATCTACCGGATCGCCAACTCTGCCTAACGGTTTTCCGTTAACAAAGACAGTTGGTGATCCAGCGGCCAATTTACCATCATGACAAACAGGGCCACAACAATGTGTATCCCAAGCATCACTTTGGCGGTGCGCAGGAATTCCATTTATAAAAACGTCAGGACTTCCTTCAATTGACGGTCTAGCAGGAAAGCAGCCGTGACCGCTTCCAGCATCACCTTTTCGTGTAGCTGCTGGCATTTTAAACCTTTTAATTCAAATCAATTCTTGGTGTAGACAAGGCTATACTTGAGCCGTTAATTGTTATCGAAGATCCATTGCTTTCTAAAACAATACTTGGGTCGGTAACTGTTATTGTTGATGCTTTGTTGTTTATTTTAATCTCAGTATCAATCATCGTTATTATTGAGTCGCCGATTATTATTTCAATTTTTCCTTCTTTATTTACATCTACCGTTAATACGTGAGTATCACGATTATATCTTGTAAGAGTGCCATCCTTATAAACCGTTTTACTTACATCTTCGCTGTCGTCAATAGCAGGATGCGCATTTTGATAAAGCGCAGGCATTATAACCGCCTGTTTTAACTCTCCTGAAGGAGCTAAAACTAAAACCTGCTCACCAACTTCCGGTGCCCACCATGTTGTATCATTACTCGCTCTTTTTGTGAGCCAAGGAATCCAGTCGGTAATGATATCTCCAATTTCTACTTTTAACTTTGCATTTGGATAATCAGCCTCGACTACTTTGCCAATTTGAATAAGGTTGGAAACTCTCCTATCTAATTCCGTTATGTCAAAACCTTGCATTATGGCAATCCTAAAGGTGGTTCAGTTGATATCTCTACATAGTCATCTTCATGAGGAATTCCTACTTCTGGTACATATCCAAGTAAAATCTCGGTTGGCACAATGCCCGTACCATCCCAAACGGATAGACCCACATCAAATTGCTGCTCCCATTCAACAAGCCAAACATCATAAGCATCAAGCTCAGGACTAAATTGATCTGGCCCAATAGAAACGAGTCTTGAAAGCCTGGTTTTCATTCCAAAATTTTTGTTATGAATAATCTTGCCAACCTCAACAGCTAACTCCCTTACTTTCATCGGTCCGTTATCGGCAGAATTTACAATTACTCTTGCTTCAAACCTTCCAGTAAGTGCGAGCTGCTCCGTTGCTGGATCATCACCTAAATCCAGAGAAACCAAGTCAACAAATACAGCCGGTACAGCAATTGCTGTTTGTAGCTTCGGGTAAGCCCCCGATGTCTGTATACCAGCAATATTACTGGTTATTTCAGTAAGTATCGCATTGTGTAAATCCTCAATAAAGCTCATGATTTCTGCACCAAAAACTTCAATTCACGCCTAAAGAGTACCTCAAAACGCTGCATAACTCCGTTATCAAGAAAGCTTTCTATGATATCTGAGCTTTCAGGCTCCAAAGGTACGGTTAATTCACGTATTGGAAGGCGTGTTTTGCGTTTTCTTTTATAAATTCCAGTATGGCCACCAGGCATAGTTGCTACAAATGCACCTGGAAAATTGTATTGCTTAACTTTTGCACCAGTCCTGGTTTGCCTAGGTTTTCCAACCTTAGTGGCGGTTACTCCTCCAAGGCTAGCAAGAACCTGTGATCTAAGCTGCCCGCGACTAGCTTTCAACACTCTAAGCCGCTGACGCACTATTTTTTGGGTAATACGTCTATTTTTACTTATTTCACGGGTAGCTTGAGTTCGAAGCCATAAGGCTGTTTTATTAAGCGATCTCATAGATGCAACAGTCGCTTGTTTCTCAGTCGCTTGAAAATCAGCAAGAATTTTACTGATATTATCCACTCCCTGTACGTCTATTGCAAATAATCTGCTCATGGCATTACCAATGCTTCCACATCCCAACTTTTTCGATCTAAATTACGCAAGGGCAATCCAATTACCTGATATGCCGTACCATCAATGCTAATAATGTCACCAGCTATAGGGTTTGCCACGTCATTTATCAGAATTTCAAACTTGGCGTTTTCGCCAACTATATCCACGTCACCAGTCTCATATTCGACATCGGACGCAAATTTTAAAACTCTAATATTAACAGGTGACAAGCTTTGACCAGTGTAAACAGCATCAACACCTAAATGGATAAGCATATCATCCATTGCCCTTGCTATAATTTCTCTGCTCATATTATGTATTCGTAAGTTTTACAAGCACAGCAGGACGGTGGCACATTGGCAAAGGATTGGATTGGGTGTGAATATCCGTACCTCTTTCAAATTTGCGCGAAGCCTGCTTCACATAGATTGGTTTGCCTAGCGTATTAACGGTTTCGTTAAAGTCAGCAGGCGCAAAATAAGTCCTGAAGGTTTCTTGAGTTCCCATCGGGAAAGCGTGGCCTTCATTGGCCGCAATAAAGCGTCTGATATTACCGTCACCATCGCTGGCTTCGCCAAGGTATTCCTTGAAAATGAGGCCACCAAATGGAAAGCCATCACGCATATCATCACGAAGAGCCTGGCCTTCGCGCCATCTTTCGTAAGCCTCTTTTACCTTCGCATGGCTAGTTAAGGCATCAAAGAATTCAGGGCTAACAAGTACACTGACATTTGTCATAACTTCACCGAGAAGATTCTTCTCAATATGACGTTTTACATCCAGACATTTTTTCTTAACGTCCGTTGCTGCATTACTCAAAGCAAAATTGATAGATTTTGGTGTAATCTCAAATTCATCATAGAGATTCAACAATTCTGAACCATCAGAATCAAGAATAATACCTTTAAGCGCCCCCATTCTTAGATGCTCTAAGGTAATAGCGTGTTTATTACGCATTGCTTGCAAATGCTCAGTTATAATATCAGAAAGTGCCTGTATTTGGTTTTCTGAGCCAAAAGCACGAACGCCTTGTACTTCTTCCGGCAACACCACATCATCATGTGGAATATGCGGAATATTGAAGCCGCGTAGCTTTCTTTTACCACTTTTCCCCACAGTACCAGGCGTACCAGGCGCACGAGTAGGCAGTAAATTCAGAACACCGTTATTTTCTTCAATAGAAATTTGACGGGTTCGTGTTGGTTTTGGTCTAAATAATCCGAGTTGTCCGACAAGACCGTAGTTATTAGGTAAAATGTTAATGGCAGCAGTAAGCTCACTCATTGAGAATGCTGCATCATCAAAAGGATTGTTCATAGGCATGGTAATTTCTCCAAATTTAGTGAATAGATTTTTTTTAAAAAGGTCGTAAGAGGTCAGCCAAGGCGGTGAATAGCGACAAGCGGAAGTAAAACTACGACCTGGCTATCCACTAAATCACCGCATTAAACTGTTTTTCGGGTAACTACTCCCAAGGCTCTAAGTTGGGCAATGCCATCAGCAAGTTGGTTTGCTGTAATGCCACCTGGCCATATCAAACTGCCTTCAGCAATCAAAGCGTGACGAGCGATAATCCAGCTACCTGTTGCCTCTAACGAAGCGTCCACATCTTCGCCGATAACTCCAAAAGCTACTTCAGCTCCAGTAGAGCCACTTGTAGCAAGTGCGACAATCTCTCCTGAGAGAGTTACTCGACCAACTACAGTTCCCAGCACAAGGTTTTCACCGCTGGCAACGGTTATAGAATCACGAGAATAATTTTGATCCTCTTCAAGTTTTATTAGATCGCCCAGGCGATCAGGTTCGGTTAATACGTCAGGCATAACTTCCTCATTAATTAGTGATTAAAAATTTTGTGTAAAAAGTAGGTAAGTAAAGAGTGGGTAATTTAGTTTGCTTCTTCTTTTGCTCTGGCTTTGGCCGCAGCTACTACAGGGCTTTCTTTCGGCGCTCCAGCTTCTAGAGGAACGACAGATGAGTTAACACCTACGCTTCCGTGTTGGTTTTGCGCTACAAGAACCTGCATAAGCTCATCTTTAGCAGCATCAACGCTAACGCCGCGCTCAACAAGGCCAGCTAGTTTATCTGGCATTTGAGCTGTATTGCAAATTTTAGCAAGCTCCATAACTTCTGCACGATAAGCCTCACGGCCTTTTGTTTCAGCTTCTGTTTTCAGAGCTGAAATAGCTGCAGTATCGATAGTGGCACTAGGGCTTTCAGTTTTTTCTTCAACAGTCGATGGCTCTGCCTTTGCTGAATTCTCAGCTTTTGCATTAGCCTCCGCTGCTATTTCGGTGCTTTCTTCCTTTTGGGAAGTAATAGTTTTATTGGTCATAGCAATAGTTCCTAATTTAGGTTGAAATTTTTGAGTCATAAGTTCAAGGGTTTGGGATAACGTCAGAATATCATCAGCCAGCCCAGAGCTTATCCCGTCTGATCCGAAGAAAAGCCCAGCCTCTGTATTTTCTACATTAGCAGCAGTTATTCCCCGATTACGTGAAACCAGTTGGATAAACATTTCATAAAGACGGTTAACTTCCGTCTGCAGAACCTTTGCACCTTCATTGGTTAAAGGCTCGTGCGGGTTAAGATCATTCTTGCGATCACCAGCAAATATTGTCGTTATTTTTATTCCTTGCTTTTCATCAAAGGATGATTGGTCAACGTGACTTGCCAAAACTCCAATACTGCCAACGCCTCCAGTTCTGCTAATAAATATTTTCTCAGCAGATGATGCTATTGCATACGCTGCGGAGAATGCTTCCTCATTGGCAACGGCCCAGATTGGCTTTTTCTTTCTTGCCGTAAATATCTCGTCAGCAAAATCAAATAACCCAGCAACTTCACCACCGGGACTATCAATATCCAGTAATATTGCGTTTACCTCTGAATTATCCAGCGCTTGGCTTAATAGTTCAGACAGTAATTCATAACTGGTGAAGCCAAAGAAAGCATCGAAGATCCCAGACCTTTTACTAAGCGGACCATGTACAGGAATAATTGCAATACCATTTATTATTGAAAATGGCTTACGGTTATTATTTCCGCCAAAATCTAAGGCTTTTATATCTGCCATAGGCTCATTTGCCTTAGATAACAAATAGTCAAAAGCTTTTCGTTCAAGCATCATAGGTCGACCTGAGATCAGGCCGTATAAAGGCTGTGATTTATCCATGTGATTTTCTCAAATATTAGTTTTCAGATTCGTCTTCTTCGTCAAGGTCTTCTGGCACTTTAGATTCCTTCACCAACCTAGGATCGGTAGTGTGAACTAAGCCTAGATCATCTGCACGAGCATTATCGGCAGCAATTTCACGATCCACTTCCTCAACATCACCTCCCAAGCGAGAGACTGCTTCAGAGCGACTCCTAAATCCGCTTTTTACCGCTAATTCCTGTGCTTTCTGATCTTTTAAAGGGTCGACCCATTCAAAGCCTTGTGGAATCCATTTAACCCTTCGATGTTTTCTGCTGTCATCAGGCACATCTATTGCACCAGATAAGATTGCAAGCTGCAGCCATTTGTTCCATACAGGTCGGCAAAGCTGGAATACCATCACATGCCGTTGTAGCATTTCACATCTACGCCTGAACTCAATAAGTCCAGCTCGGATGGACGAAAAGTTAACCTGCGTAAGATCGCCAGTTAACTGCTCATAAGTAATGCCCATGCCCATAGCTACAAAGCGAAGCTGTTGGCGCATAAATGGTTCGTAACTGCCACCAACATCAGATGGCTGAGAAAATTTTATATCCTCACCAGCCTCTAAAAGCTGAACAGTTCCAGGCTCTAAATCAGCAATTGCCAATCCATCTTCGTCTGCTTCACCTTCACCCATCATATTGGATTCCGGATCAAGCCGTGTAATGAATGCAGCAAATAATGCCGCTGTTTTCTTGCGTACTAGCTCGGCATCATCATACTGATCAAGCTCGTATAATTTTAGTAAGACCCTGCTTAACCAAGGAACTCCTCTTATTTGTCCAATCCGCAAAGGCTTGTAAATGTGCAAGATCTCAGATGCAGCTATCCGAACTGGATCGTTAACACCTGTTGCCGAATCTTCCCCGGGGTGATTGGGAAATAAATGGTAAGCAACACGCTTTCCTTGCTTGTTAAATTCAATCCCTGACCGAACGATATTGCCATTGGATAATATTTCGTTCTTTGAATCGTCTAAATGTTCCGCTTCTAATGCTTGTAGTTGCAGCGGGACACTTAAGCCTTCGCTTGCTTTGGTTATTTTGAATCTTACGAAGCATTCTCCACCTTCTAATATTGATGCGCATATTAAAGCCTGCAATCCATAAAAATCATTTACACCGTAAAAATCTGCTTCGTCCTTCCATTCCAGCCATAATTCCTGAACTTCTTCTTTAAAGTCAGAATCGTTGGACTTTGACTGCGGTTTAATTCCCGTGCCAATACAATTTGATACAATCGTATCTATTGCACTAAAAGCCACAGGGTTATTCAGTACAATTTTGCGTGAACGCCTGCGCAAAACACTTAGTGAACCAAGTATTAAGCTATTAATTGATTCACTACTTGCTTGCCAGTTTTTAAGGCGGACACCTTGCCCAGCAGCATCCCAGGCATTCATTACAATATTACGAAGGCGTGTTTTTATATTATGCTTGGGCTTCTTTGTTTTTTTAGAAAACAAGCCCATCATAAAACTCCCTTCTTGGAAATAATTTGTATTCTGCGTTTGTGGCTCTGACCTGCAATTTTGACAACGGCTTTAATTTGAGTGCGCAAAGCAATCAGCTCATCCAATTCTACTTCGGCATACTTAACAACATGACCGTCATGTGCTACCTGCACGACACGCTCACCGCTTTGCAGCTTATTGATTGCGTCTTGTACTGCCTGTAAATCTGCTTCTGTGTAAGCCATAAACTATCCCATTATACTGCTGCGTGATTTTCGTTTGCGCGAATTATTAACCAAAGATTTTGATTTGTTACTTTGGGAAATAGGTGCTGTCGCAGATGATTTGTTTTTTAGGCTCAGACCTATGCTGCTAACTATTTTTTCCCATTTCTTTTCAGACCAATGCTCAACACCAAGTGCAATAGCTGCAGACCTGGCATATACACGGCAGTCCAATGCTTCGTTACGGTCGCGAACTTTTTGCCATTCTCTTTTTGGATAACCCTTAACCATCCTTGTAATAAGCTGCTCTGCAGTTAGCTGCTTAAAGAATTCAGGGTTATATTTTGGAAAATGACAATATCCGCTTGGAAACGTCTCATCTTCGTTGCGAGTTAACTTCAGCCAATGATAAAATTCCGATTTTAAAATCGACACTCCAACAGGCCACATCCGTAAACCACGGCGAAGTTTTTTCCCACGATAAGTAACGTCAACCTTGCTTGGACTTCCGAGTGGTGCTACTGAACGAGAAACACCTTTTATAGCCATAACCCTTGATGCTGGTTGCTTACGCACCCAATTATAAACTTCTTGCGTGGCATAACCTGAGTCGATAGCAAGCATCATGATTGGCAAATCAACACCGCTTTCATGAGTTAAAGTTTCCTGTAAAAGCTCAGATAACTGTTTCCAAAGATCAGAGCTTGCTGGATCGCCATAAAATATTTTATATTCCACCGACCAGCTTTGCTTATCTTTGCCCCAGGCAACAATCTCAACTTCTATGCGATCTTTTTGCACATCAGCACCGGCAGTTAAAACCAAGCCATTTTCGGGAACATCACCAATTTTATAATCTTCAGCGCGTTCTCGAAGGCGCTCCCAATCGGGTGCTTCACCTTTGTCAGTCCATGTTTCGCCAAGTACGGTGTTAACCCATACTTTTAAAAGTTCTTCATTTTTTTTTGCTACTAAGAATCTATCAACCGCATCTTCCCAGCTAAACCAGCCAACAGGCGAATACAGGCTTGATAAATGAAAGCCAGCAAATTTCGTTACTTCAGGACTTCTTGCCCGCCACTGCCCACGCTCAAGCATCCATGTTTTCTGATGGTTCTTAATTCCATAACCACAATGCTCACATTCATATCTAGTGGTTGCAGGGTCGTCATTATCATATTTTATTTGTGTCCACTTCAATATCTGAGTTTCTTCGCACTCAGGACATGGGACCCAGAAGAAACGCTGGTCTGAATTATCAAAATCCCTTTCAATCCGGCTTAAACCTTGAATAGTTGGGGTGGATACTTTTAAAATTTTGCGCCTTGCAAATGTACTGGTCCGGCGTATTGCTAACGATATCGGATCACCTTCGCCATTTACATCAAGCGGATAAGCATCTTCCTCGTCTAAGAACAAGTAGCGCACAGGCATGGAACGTAAGCCAACCGCACTGTTAGCACCAGTTATCACAACAATTCCACCTGGGAATTCTTTGCTTTGAACCGTATTGCCTGAATCCCTTGATCTTGGGTCTTTTACTTTTCCTTCCAGGCATGGCGAATCGCTAATGAGAGGAGCAAGTCTTCCTTTGCTCCAGCGTTTTGCCATTTCCACGGTTGGCTGCACTACAAGCATTGGCCCCGGAGCTTGGTCAATTACAAAACCAACCCAATTGTTACCAGCTTCAGTACCACCAATTTGAGCGCCTTTCATGAACACCACTTCTTCAACATCCGAAGAAGGTGATAAGCAATCCATTAATTCTTTTAAATATGGTGTACGAGACGTTCTAAATCTTCCAGGTTCACTTGAAGATATTTGCGATAATGTCCTATACTCATCCGCCCACTCAGATACGAGCAACTGTGGGTCAGGGCGTAAGCCTGCATTGAAGTTCTGGTTATATGTTAGAGCAACATCATTCATTTGATAATTCCTCCAAAACCAAACGAACTTCTTTTGTTATGGTTTCATGGTTCTTTTTCTCATCATTACAGGCTGTAACAACTGATGCTAAACGGTCAGCAAGATTAAGCATTCCATCACGAACAACTCTTGCTTTATTAAAGGCGGCTGTCCTTACTTCTTCTGCATTTAGTGATTCACCAATTTCAGCCTGTACGCGCGACTGCAATAGTTTTCCTTTTTCAATTTCATTTTTTATGCGCGCTCTAAGAAGTATCTCAGGTAAATCGGCATTGTCAGACGAACTTGTAGGCTGACTTGCAGCCTTTACTTCTGGTTGCCTGACGTTTGCACGTTTTTGAGTATGAGCAGGGTTACGGATAGCTTCTAAAACTTTATTTGCCTGCTCAGGGTTTATTTTCCCGCCATAATTTTTTACAGTTCCATTTTTTACTAATTGACTGGCATATTGCCTTGAAAACCCGCTGCGCTTCGCCCACTCTGATTGCGATATCAGTTCCATAGATCACTTATCTTTGATTAAAATTATTTACTATTCCATATCCAATTAACTCAGGCAGATACGGAACAACTGCATTGCCAAGAGCAACGAGCCTTTGTTTCCGTGTTCCTCCATGTGTCCATCCAATAGGAAAGCCCATCAACCATTCGACCCAATCAGGATTTAGTCTTCCGTCTTTAAGTCTTGGGACTGTGTCTGGCTCAACTCCCCATTGCTCAATTCCTCGGCTGCGACAGAACAGGCTAACCTCTTCTTGTGTGAGTATTTGGCAAGCTTCTTCAAATCGCCCGTATCCTTGTAATCTCTGGCTGTCGGAGTCGGCCATTTTTTCATTCGAGCTGGCGTTATGCTGCCCTCGATCATTGCCTCGGCTTCCTCCACGGTTAGTTCCTTGGCATCCACTTTCTTGCGAAGTGTTGCTATCTGTCCTTCCGATGCCCAACGCCCCTGTGCTGTCGGAGTCGGCCAGAACTGCTTCGCTTTTTTGTAGTCCTGTCCTTGTTGTTTTTTCTGCAGATCTTGTTTCGTGTATGGAAAGTCCTTCTCCTGCAGTAATGTTTCTGCCAGTGATGGAGACCTCAGAACGTTCCGGCCGTCCTTTCTCACCATTTTTTCTGGTGGACGTGCCTTTGTTACTGTTGCATCCCTTGTTGTTGGAGTCGGGAATGTCTTTACCGCTGACTCCAGACAAGGTGTGTGCCTTCTTCTTTCTGCCGGACAATCTGATGTCGCTCTTGCTGTCGGAGTCGGCCAAATTTTTACTTTGTCCGCTAGACCAATTGAATGAGTGTTGCCGTTCTTGCAAACTCTTTGCCCATTCTTGATGGTCATATTGGGATGTTCTATTTCCTGAGTCGTGGGGGTGGGCCACGATCCAGATGCGATCCCGTCTGTGAGGAGCGCCAACGGCGGAAGCTGGTATGCAATGCCATTGTGCATCATACCCGATCTTCCAGAGATCTTGCAGGACGGTGATAAGTCCACGACTGCGAAGGTTTGCCACGTTTTCGATAATTGCGTAATCTGGGCGGAGTTCATCTATTAGCCTCTTAAATTCTTTCCAAAGCCCCGATCTACTACCTTCAATTCCAACCTGTTTTCCTGCACAGGAAATATCCTGACATGGAAATCCACCAGCTATTACATTTACTCTGTTAATTCCACTTTTAAGGAGTTGCTCTTCATTTAGAGCGCAAACATCTGTAAATATTCTGGTATTAGGCCAGTGTTTATTTAAAATATCCTGGGCAAATGGCTCTATTTCACAAAAGCCGATTGTTTCCATTCCTGCATTCTCAAGTCCGATAGAAAACCCTCCAATGCCAGAGAAAATATCTAGCACTTTTAAAGGTTCTTTCATCTATATAACCTATTGATATTATTGTGTTTTATTTAGCAGAATTGACTTGATTAACTTCTCTTTCCAAGCAATCATGTACATAGTGATTAACAATAAAAGGACACTTATATGGATCAAAAACTAGAAAAACTATTAACAAAAATCACTAAAGAGCGTCTTGGCATAGAAACCTTGAAAGAACGCAAGAGTGATAGCCTAGATTTCCACGAAGTTTCTGTATGGGGCTTAAAAGATGTACTTGAAGCCGCATATAAAGCAGGGCAAAACCAACCTAAAAAATAGGAGAATAGCCATGAATATTCATTATTCAAATTTACAATCAGATACTTTGTTAAATGTAAGTATGAGTGAAGGCTTTACGTGCCATGACTCAAAAGCATTTAAACCATTTGTAACACTGTCTTTTGATAATCAAGACATCAAAGTTATAGTCTTTGATATGCAAAAATTATCACGCATTGATTCTGGAGCTTTAGGGATGCTATTACTCTGCATAGAGGAAGCAAAACGAAAAAATATATCCATAGAATTTATCAATGCCAGCGGGCAAGTTAGCAAAATGCTAAACTTATCTAACCAGCTATCAACATACATGCACTAAATTACAGGTTAAAATAATGAAGAAAAAAGTTCAGGATGAATACCAACATATAGGAGAGGTACTCCACTCACCATATGGACAAAAAAAGCTCCACAGCTTTATTGAGGTTTTTACCAATACTTTTATCGGTTATTTAATTGCCATCTTTACGCAAATTATCATCTTTCCATTTTTCGACATCCATGTAAGCACAAGTGAAAATATGGTGATAGCCTTAATATTTACAGTAGTAAGTATTATACGCAGCTACATATTAAGGCGTTTATTTAATCATTTTACAATAAAACAAAAGGTTTGATTATTAAGATTATCGTTTGTTTGGTTGAATAAATTTTAATATAATGTACGTTTAGATACTAAAATACAGGCAAAGTCATGACTAATAATAGTTCGCACTCATTTTCTATTACCTTACCTAATGATATTATTGGATTAATAGAAATGCGTGCAGAAGACCTCAACATGACAAATGAAAAAGCATTTGAACAAATTCTCTTACAAGGTGGGTTTAAAGGCAAAGCTACACTTTCATTATCTAATAAGAGAGCTATTCTGGAAGTGCTAGATGACACAGAGCTTAATAGAACTAAACGTGAATATTTTTTTAAAACGCTTAATAAAGGGTTAGGGATAATATAATTATTACACAAATAAACTTTTCCCTGTTTTTTCTTGTACAGCTTTCTTACCAGTATATTCTTCCCAGCGCTTAACTATTACATCACAATATTTAGGATCAAGTTCTACGAGCCTTGCCGACCTTCCAGTTTTTTCACAGGCTATCATAGTAGATCCTGACCCACCAAATGGATCTAGAATAATATCACGGCTCTTACTGTTATTTTCAACAGCCTTCTGAACAAGCTCTACTGGTTTCATTGTAGGGTGAATATCATTAACCTGCGGACGTTTAATATTCCAAACATCGCTTTGATTTCGATCACCGCACCAGTAATGTTTTTGACCTTCTGGCCAGCCATAAAGTATTGGCTCGTACTGCCTTTGATAATCAGCTTTACCCATTGTGAAATGGTTCTTCGACCAAATAATGAATGTTGACCAGTGACCGCCAGCTTCAGTAAATGCCTTGTGTAAACTATGAAGTTCGGATGATGACATGCAAATATACAAAGCGCCTTTGCATACTTTAATCATATTTTGACAAACGCTAAGTAAGAATTCGTAAAAATCATCACCAAGATTATCATTCATAATCTTACGTCCAGGCTGACTTCCAGCATAATTTTTATGCCCTTCCTTGCCACGCAAGGAGTCTTTCATAGTCTGACCATAATTTACGTTATATGGTGGGTCGGTAAATACCATATCGGCTAGCGAACCAGCCATCAATTTTTCGATTACATCTGCAGATGTAGAGTCTCCACAAATCAAACGGTGATCACCCATCACCCAAACATTACCAGCCTCTGAAATAGGCTCTTTTTCATTATCAATTTCAGGAGATGCATCATCGTCAACCAAGCCATCTTGTGGATCTGGCTCAAGTAATCGTTCTATGTCATCAAGATCAAAACCTGTCATATCTAGGTCAAAATCCATCTCCTGCAATTCATGCATTTCGAGTTTCAGTAAGTCCTCATCCCACTCTGCCCAATTAGCAGATTGGTTCGCCAAAAGTCGAAATGCCTTAATTTGAGTTTCTGTCAAGTCATCTGCCAAAACAACAGGCACTGTGTCAAGTGCTAGTTGACAAGCTGCTTTGAATCTCAAATGACCATCAACGATCGTTCCATCGCTCTTTGCAACTATCGGAACTCTGAATCCAAATTCACGAATTGCGCCGCACATTTTTTCTACGACATCGTCGTTTTTTCTAGGGTTTCTGGCATAAGGTACAAGTTTATCCAGCTTCCAATTTTCAATTGTAAGTTTGTTCATTTTTATAATTTTCTGATAAAATTTATAGCAATACGCTTTGCTGCGACAGGTCGTCACTAACCGTTTTTGTCAAGTAGCTGTCAAGTAAGTAAAAAGTTCTACCGCTAGGCATATTTCGGGGTTTAGCCACCCGCAAATCGGAATCCCCGGGGAGTAACTATTTTTTTCTGAAAGATATTTAGTTGACCCATGATTATGCCTTGTGTTTACTGGCTGTTTAAAGCCCGTTGTGCGTATTCTCCCCGATTGTATGTATCAATATAGCCGATCTTGTCAAATCTGTTCAGTAAAAAAGTGTTCGCGAACACTTTAGCTACTTTTTATTAAGTTTTGTTACAATCTTATTTAATGCGTTTTTATATATTTCCCAGCCATGAGTGCGACCACATCCCAATGTTTTAAGGATAACCTTCCATTGTTTTCTTTCAGCTTTCATCATGACAACTTTGCGTTCATCTACACGCTCCAGCATCGCAAGCCAAGTAAATGTTTCATGCATTCGATCTATTTCATCGGCAGGTGGTGGAGGAAGACGAAATGGTAACTTGCACTGCATTTCAATTTCCCACACTGTATAAACAATATCAGGGTATGCCGTGAAGTATCCCTTCGGCTTGGTTCCGGGGGTATGCCAACGCTTCAGGGTTCGCACGGCTTCTTCAAAACGGTCTTTAACCATATCTTCTGTCCAATCATTTTTCATGAGGATTCTCCTTTTTACGGTTGCCATAAAGCTTTGTTCCTATCTGGTTTATGAATTCACGCTCAGGCCAGTTGAGGCGGTGATCGTTATCAGTGATCACCAATATTCCATCCTGTTGCCATCCTTTACGCTTGACCTCTTCAGGGTTTACTTTGTTGGGGATCATGCCTGCGAGATTTGATCTGTATGGTGTGTGGTTCATATTTTAGCACCTCCCTATAATTTTCATGCAACGTTCCCGAAGTTGGTCAGGACAGATCATTGCCATGCCGCATATAGCTTCCCGTGATTCTTTCCAATCACCAGAGTCCGCCAAAAGAAAATCTATTGCTTGAATTGCTTCGATACTCATTGAGGGTGTTTTGATTTTCACCTCCTTCTTCGGTTTTCTTAGAGGTGGCTTAATGTAGCTAACACCGCCTTTTTTATCGTAATGAAACCCTGCGTCCTTCATGGCAAGTTTGATTACTTCCTGCCATAGTTCGCCTTCAGGCGTTTTGTTAAAACTAATCATGATCCCTCCTTTTGGTTGGTTAAAATTAAGTTGAGTAATGCGATTGCATCAGCCTCGTTGTCATCGATTGGATTAAAGCCGAGAGCCTTAACAGCGTTGATGATCGCCTGTTTGTTGGCGTTACCTTTGCCTGTTATGTGCTTTTTGATCGTCCCCACTGGAATAGCTTGGTAAGGAATCTGGTGATGCTCACACCATGTGGTGAGTGTTGCCATGAATCCGCCATAAGCATGAGCTGCATCAACACCGATATGTCGGCGAACTTCCTCAAAATAAACCTCATCGATACCATCGAGAGAGTTCTTGACCTGAGTAAGCCAGCGTTTGAATTTTAGGTAACGCATGCCACCGCCTTCAAACCTGCTGGTCTTGAAGTAGATCATGCCTGATGTGACAAAGCCTGTTTCATCACATGCTGCCCATCCAGTGTGTGTACCGAGATCGAGTGCTAAAATTGTTGGGTGAGTTTTTTGTGTCATGCGAAATCCTCCAAAGATAATTTTTGGATTCCGCCCGTTTTGTTATTTACGTTTCGGATATAGGTATGTGTTCCTAGGAACATACCTATATATACGTAGTATATAGTGGGAAGGGGGAATCCCTTGTGAAATAAGGGTTGTGGCTGGAAACTTAAATCGGGAAGCGGGAACGGAAAGTTCTTTGTAAAACCCTTTAAAACCAATGCTTTCGGGCTGTTTTTTCTCCGTTCCCAATTTTTCGTTCCCCCCCGAGAACACCTGGGAAGGAAACGTAAATCACTAATATTTTTTATAAAAATTGATGGCATTTTAAATATCCTCCTTACCTTTTTTTAATTCACCTACGCCACGAGCAAACGGACCGTCTGGGATATCCAGCCATTTGTCGGAACTTGAACTTCCGTGTTTGCACTTGACGATTTTCTTTTCTTTCAGAAGTTCTAGACCCAGACTGTAGAGTCTGTTTTTACCGACATTTTGAAGTTCAACAGGAAGGCGCTCTTGCTGGTCAAAGAGACCATCCTGTCCTGTATGGGTAAACGGATGACCATTATTTGCAGAGCGTGTTACTGTCGCAACAAGAAGGTCTTTAAGTTCATCTTTTGGCGTTTTATGTTGTTTTAATTGTCGGGTAACATCAATCAAAAGGCCGTTGTCTTTATCACGCAAATATGTGCGTATGGTTCTGTCTGCAGGGAAGTTTGATTTAACAATCGCACCTTTATAAACAGCGTTACGCTCAAAATCCTTTTTCAAGATTTTAAAAACACCGTCCTGATCTTCATGTGATGCTGGCCAGAGAGCATAAGCACTTCTAACACCATCCACTAAGGCGCTAGTGCCTCTTATAGCGTCACGCGCCTGCTCTGAAGACTCTATAGGTTTTCCATTCGCTGGTTTTCGCATATGGTGCGCTACAATCAATGCGGATTGAGTAGCGACCGCAAGTTCGGCAAGTTGGCATGTAACAAAACTACCAGCTGCCGGACTGGAATTAACATCTGCCTGAGTAAATGAAGAAAGCGGATCAAAAACTATCATTTTAAGATCGGGGATCTGCAAAAGTTGATTGCGGATGTCATTAAAATATTCTGTATTTTCAAATGTA
>Ga0213866_10001163_pt1 | contig 19839 bp, 11 predicted proteins | sample PICome_11_FD_160079 | JGI IMG/M metagenome (GOLD analysis project Ga0213866, IMG submission 160079) | Coastal seawater microbial communities near Pivers Island, North Carolina, United States - PICO284 | ecosystem: Environmental > Aquatic > Marine > Coastal | place: USA: North Carolina...
GCGCATCAACAAGGCGATGAACCAGTTTATCGTCAATACGGATGACACGCTCAACACCACCAATCAAAGTGCGTTTAATTTCGGTAATACAGGCCAGCTTTTTGCCCGTTCAAGCGGCAGCCAGATTGACAATATCCTCGAGAACACACAGATTTTTAATCTCGAACATCGCACATTAAACAGCTATGTCGATTCAGGTAATCCGGGCGCGGTGACAAAAAATGACAAATTCCTTGTTTATTCCTTCTACGGCGAACGCCCAAGTTTAAAAGTCTATGATGATCAGAAACAGGTGGCAGCTGTCGCTGGCAATACCATCCGTTACGACGCGACGCAAAATACGCTGACCGTAAATCTCGCCAATACAACAGGCTTGACAGCGGGTGAAACCATTCAGATTGCTGGTAACTTCACAGAAGCCAATGCGTCTTTCCTGAACGGTCGCAGTTTCCAGATTTCCAATGTCAATACAGGTTCAATCACCATTAACACAACGGGTCTCGGCCTGCCGGATACTGGTTTTGATATTACCAGCACGACCGCTTATGTATTAAGTGATGAATCCACTACGGTGGAAGCCTTTTTCGAAGGCGCTGATAATGTTTTTGAAGGTGCTTTGGATAATTTCTCCAGTAAGAAAATCATCCTGCGCGAAACTTCGGCCGCAAAGCATAAATATACTAACAAGGAAGTCACCGACATCACTAGCGCCGCCGGTATTCTGGCGGTAGGTGATGAAGTCCTGTCTTTCACCGATGATGGTGGTAATGACATTGACACAAAGGCTAGTCTTGGTCTGTCATCTTTGACGACAACATCGGACTGGGTTGACGAAAAAAACCCGCCAATAACTGTGGCCTATGACAATCTCGAACAGCGTCTGCAATTCCAAGTTGACCGGACAACCCTCGGCACCGGCACGGAGCCGAATTTCAACTCATTCGAGATTTACGGGTCGGAAGCGGCTGATGTGACCAATAATCTGGGTATTCCCGCCGAGGAAGATGCCTCAACCGTGCTTATTCGCGGTGGGCAGGTTCTCAATGCCGAAACGCTTGTTGCCGATGGTGAAGAAATTCAGCTCAATGACAAGCGTTACGGGATTCAGGTTGAATATAACAGTGACACCAAGACATTCAGCTATCTGAGTGGCAGCACAGGCGAGCGCATTGCCGCCAATGGCGCGCTGGGCGTCGATACTGAGCAGCGTGCCTCCAACATTCAAGTTGGCCGCTACAGTATTTCCGATGTCGATGGCAGCGTGGTTAACGCCTCTTTCGATTTGACCGAGCGCACAATTGGCACGGGCGACAATCAGCTTATGGGGGTTGGCGCGACCAAAACCGATATTATTTTCACCAATGGGCGCGGTCTGGCTTCTCTGCCGGCCACGGCAACCAGCACACCGGCGCAGGAAGACTTGTCGCAAGTGTTTACCCTGTCGAGCCAGATTGGTGAGAATATCTTTAACGTATCGGTTGATGGCATTAGCGGTATCATCACCGTGCCGGGTGGCTCTTATGTTGGCTCCACATTGGCTTCAGCGCTGGAAGAGCGTATTAACCAGATTGAAGACCCGGTCACCGGCAAAGTGGTTGGCGGTGTAACGGTTGATTATAATTCGGAGACCAATAATTTCGTCTTTACCACCGGCACGCGCGGCAATAATTCGACCATTAAGGTGAATGGCAGCGCCAAGCTTGGTCTTGACGATGTGCCTTTGGGTGTGGGTTCCATCCCGCAAATCTTCAATCTGGTGCAAGCGACCAATAAAGACGGCGTGGCACTTTATGTGAATGCCGAAGGTGAAGTAGTGGAATCGCCGCCGGCCAATATGGTAGAGGGTTATTTCCCGCTTTATATCGATGAGGGCGAGTTGACTTTCGACAAAACAGGTACATTAGTCAGCCCGCGCAATAAAGTGCATTATGAAAAGCAGGAAGAAGGCGTGTCCATTGCCTTGGATATTGATTTCTCCGCTTCCACCCAGTTTGCCCAGCCTTTCTCGGTTGTCGCGGTTAATCAGGATGGTTTCACATCCGGTCGTCTGGATGGTCTGGAAATTGATGCGTCCGGCACAATTCGCGCCAACTATACAAATGGTCAGAACAACCCGCTTGGGAAAATCGTGATTGCCAACTTTAATAACCAAAACGGTTTGAAACAGATTGGTAATGCGACCTATGTGGAAACGGCTGTTTCCGGCACGCCGCAGGTTGGTGAGGCCGGGTCGGAAGGTTTTGGTAACATTCTGTCGGGTTCTCTGGAACGGTCAAATGTCGATATCACTGAGGAATTGGTGAATCTGATTACCGCGCAAAGGAACTTCCAGGCATCTGCCAAGGCGATTGAGACTACGACAACGCTGACGCAGACCATTATTAACATCCGCATGTAGCTTTGATGCAGGAATGGCCGGGCAGGGTTGCTGAAGGACGGAGGAACGGATTATGGATAGGCTGATATTTACCGCGCTGAATACAATTCAATACGCGCAGGAAGATAATGTTATTCGCTCCAATAATCTGGCCAATGCGACCGTGCCCGGTTTCCGCCGCGATATTGAGCCGAAAGAAGTCGGCACAGGGTTTCTGGCGGCAATTGAAGAGTTCGAGACACGGGCTTTTTCCATTCGTGCGGGCATGAACCGTTTTTCGCGTGAGGCGGGGCATCTCGATTACACAGAGCAGCCGACCGATATTTCTGTTTCCGGCCCCGGATTCTTTATCATCGAGCCGGTCAGCGGCCAGGGGGCAGCTTTGTCCCGACGCGGTGACTTTCGGATAAATACCGATGGCCAATTGATTGATGGTGCTGGCAATATATTGCTCAATGATGGTTTGCAGCCGATTGTTTTGCCGCCGCATCGTGAGCTTGTTGTTGGCGATGACGGGCTTGTCAGTATTGAACCGCTGGAAGGTGAGCCGGGCGTGCTGGAAGAGATTGGGCAAATCGGCACGACATTGGCGGTGGATGCTGATTTGAAAAAATTCCCCGACGGCCATATTCGTTTGCGCGATGGCGGTATTCCCGAAATTGATCAGGAAACCCGCATGGTGCAGGGCTATCTTGAGGGCAGTAATGTTAACACGGTGCAAGAATTGATTGAAAACATGCAGCGCCAGCGCACATTTGAACTGAATGTGCGGATGATTTCCGTCGCCAAAGAAATCGATGAGGCTGGCACCAGCGTGTTGCGTATGCCCAATTAACCGGCGTTACGCATATTTTCACATTTGATAACAGGCCCGATGCGGCCTGTTTTTTTGTGCTTTTTTCGGGAGATTTATGCGGCTTTGCAGGCTTTGGCATAGGGCTTGCAATCTTGTAGTAACGATTTTTGACAGGAGACAAAAATGACCGCCAGCGCCATGCATGTAGCCAAATCCGGCCTCAACGCACAACAGACACGAATGCAAATCATTGCCAACAACCTGTCCAATGTGAATACGACCGGCTTCAAAAAAGACCGCGCCAATTTTGAATCGCTCTTGTATCAGGTGCGCCGTTTTGCCGGTGAGCAAACCTCGGCAGAAACCAATCTGACTTCGGCCTTTTCCATCGGCACTGGCACACGCATTGTGGCGACCGAAAAAATGCACACACAGGGCAGCCTTGTGATGACGGAAAACGCGCTTGATTTGGCGGTTGAAGGGGCAGGCTTCTTTCAGGTTTTAATGCCGGATGGACGGATTGCCTATACGCGCAGCGGCGCGCTGTCGCGCAATGAAGAGGGTGTTCTGACAACGCCAAGCGGCTATGTCGTGCAACCGGAAATCCAGATTCCCGAAGGCGTCACCAGCATTAACATTTCCGCTTCCGGCAATGTCAGCGTGACGATTGGTGCTAATAATGCGGCTGAAGAAATCGGCCAGTTAACGCTTGCCAATTTCACCAATTTGCCGGGCTTGCAGCCGATTGGCGAAAATATGCTGGTTGAAACCGATGCCAGTGGCCCGCCGGTGATTGCCAACCCGCTTGAGCAGGGTTTCGGCAAGCTGGTGCAGGGTGCGCTGGAAAGCTCCAATGTCAATGTTGTGCAGGAATTGGTCGATATGATTGAGACCCAGCGCGCCTATGAGGTGAGTTCAAAAGCCATCATGTCCGTCGATGAGATGCTGCGCTTTATTGCCAATAACCTCTAAACGCCGGGATTATCATGGCCTGCAAGTTTAATTTTGTCATAGTTGTTGCGCTTTCCGGCCTGATGTCCGGCGGGTGCAGCACCTATGTTGAAAACCGCAAAAGTGCGGAGTTTCACCCGATATATGAGGCGATTGTGCCGGCCATGCAAAAGGGCAACCCGACCGGGGCAATTTTCAATGCCCATTCCAAAACCGGCCTGTTCACCACTGACCAGCGCGCGCGCATGGTTGGTGATTTGCTGACAGTCGCTTTCACCGAATCCTTTGCGGCCAGTAAATCGCAAAGCACAGCGACCAGCCGGTCAGATGAGTATGGCTTTACCGTCAATAATATCCCGTTTGATAATGACCGCTTCTCGAATTATTCGCTGGGCGGTCAGGCCGAGCAAAGCTTTGCCGGAACCGGTCAGGCCTCGCAATCCAATAGTTTTACCGGTCGCTTGTCGGTCAGCGTGGTGCGGGTTTTTGCCAATGGCAATCTTGAAATCATGGGTCAGAAAATGCTGACCCTGAATAATGGCAATGAATATGTGCGCGTGCGCGGCATTGTCCGGCCGGAGGATATTTCGGCCGATAATGTTGTGCTGTCGTCGAAAATTGCCGATGCGGAAATCAACTATACCGGCGCAGGTGATATTGCCGATACCGGGCGCATGGGCTGGCTGTCCAAACTGTTACGCACCGTGTCACCATTTTAGGGGAATAATATGAGCCGTTTTATTGTCTGCTTTTTGCTGGTTGCGAGTTTTATAACCGCCGCGCCGGTGCGTGCCGACCGGCTGAAAGATTTGGCCTCGTTGGCCGGTGTGCGTTCCAACCAGCTTGTCGGCTATGGCATTGTGGTTGGTCTGAACGGCACAGGCGATGGCAATACGCGCCTGACTTTGCAGACGATACAATCCATTGTGTCGCAATTTGGTCAATCGACCAGCCTTGCCGGTATTAAAGGTAAAAATGCCGCCGCCGTTATGGTGACGGCGGAATTGCCGCCCTTTATGAAGCCCGGCCAAACAACCGATGTAACGGTCTCGACTTTGGGCGAGGCGAAATCTTTGCGCGGCGGCACGCTGCTGATGACGCCCTTGCTGGGCGCTGACGGCGAAACCTATGCAATGGCGCAGGGTAATTTGCTGGTTGGCGGTCTTGGTGTTGAGGGCGGGGATGGCTCCTCACTGGTGGTCAATGTGCCGACTGTCGGGCGTATCCCGCGCGGGGCGTCGGTTGAGCGCATGGTTGAGACGCCGTTTTTGAACAATGACCATATGGTGTTCAATCTGCATCAGGGTGATTTCAGCACGGCGACCCGTGTTGCCGAGGCGATAAATGAGTTTATCGGTGACCCGATTGCCACACCGCTTGATGCCACTTCTGTGCGCGTCAACGCACCTGAAGACCGCGCCCAGCGAGTTGCTTTTATGGGTATTTTGGAAAATATCGATGTCGATCCGGCGCGGCCTGCTGCCAAAGTGGTTGTTAATTCGCGCACCGGCACTGTGGTGATTGGCGGCGATGTGCGCGTGACACCGGCGGCCGTCACCCATGGCTCGCTGACGGTTAAGGTGAATGAGGATACGGCGGTCACACCGGTTGATGCGATTATCGGCAATGACAATCAAATCGCTGCCGTGCCGGGCGGGGCGGTTGAGACGCCGCGCACTGATATTGAAGTCGAGGAAGAATTGTCACCGGCCTTTATTTTCGACCCCGGCGTCGAGCTGTCCGACATTGTGGATGCGATAAATGCGGTGGGCGCGTCACCGGCGGATTTGGTGGCGATATTGGAGGCCTTGCGGCGCTCCGGAGCCTTGCGGGCGGAACTGGTGGTCATATAGGGACATTATGGACACAAAACTGCCATTGCCGATAAATGCAACCGCCCAGGGGGCGGCTTTTGCGCTTTCGGGCAAGCTGTCCGAGGCTGATATCGCACAGGCGAAAAAAGACGCCGAAGCGCGCGAATTGCGTGCCGTGGCCGAACAATTTGAAGCCCTGTTCGTCAAACAAATGCTGGAGCAGGCGCGCAAAACCAAGCTGGCCGATGAATTATTTGGCGGCAGCGGCAATGAAACTTTTCGCTCCATGCTGGATGATGAATATGCCCAGAAGATGGCCGATACCACCAGCCTTGGTATTGCCGAAGCACTGGTGCAGCAATTGGGCGGCAATGGCACGCGCCAGCGTGTCGGCGGCGGGCTTGCTGGCGGTAACGGGCTGATGCCGGTCAAGCAGGCGAAGGAATAGGCCATGGCCAGTCTGTTCGACATAGGTAAAAGCGGTGTTGAAAGCTATCGTCAGGCGCTGGCTGTCACCGGCCAGAATATCGCCAATATCAACAATGACAGCTATAAACGCCGCGCTGCCGATTTGCAGGAAATCACCGCAACGCAAGGTGGCATAACCAGTATTGCCAGCCAAGCCGGACTTGGTGTGCGGGTGGAAAATATCCGTCGTTCATTTGATGCCTATTTGTTGGGTCGCAGCAATATGACATCGGCCGAATTTCAGCGGGTCGATAATTTGCTGACGCTGATGCAGGAAGTGGAAAACACGCTGCTGCCGTCTGATGCTGATTTGGGCAGCCAAATTGGTCGGTTTTTCAGCAGTTTGCAGGATATATCGGCAGCACCGGGGGCGATACCGCCGCGCCAGCTTGCGGTCGAAGAAGGTCGCGCTTTGGCCGACCGTTTTGCCAGCCTGGCGCAACAATTGGACGCGATAAGGCGCGGCGCGCAGACACAGGCCAATGATGCTGCCAGCGCTGTCAATATGCTGGCGACGCAATTGGCCGAAGTTAATGGCCGCCTATTATCTTCCGGCCAAAGCGGCTCCGCGCCCAATTCGCTGCTTGATTTGCGCGACCGGCTGATTTCCGACATTGCCAAGCTGAGTGAAATTACGGTCGATTTTTCCGGTCGCGGCACGGCGCATGTCAAGCTCGGCTCTACCGGTGCCGGGCCGGATTTGGTCAATGCGACCAATGCCAACAGCCTGCAATTGCTTGACCGGGGTGATAATCTTCAAATATCGGTGATTTCCAACGGCACAGGCACAACCACCAATCAAGTGACCAAAGGCGTGGTGGCCGGAGCGATAGATGCGTTCGGCTTTACCACAGAAATCATGCGCGAGATTGATTATCTGGCAACAGTTCTGGTGCAGGAAATGAACAGCCAACACCGCGCCGGTCTGACAATGGAAGGTCAGGCAGGCGGCGATATGTTCTCGGCAAGCGGTTTCCAGATTATCCCCGGCAATACCAATCGCGGCGAAGCGGTTAGCGAGGTCAGTGTCACCGACCCATCGGCGCTGCCGCGCCAGCCCATTGAGTTGGTATTCCGCGAAAAGGATAATCGCTGGGTTTCGCTGACGGAAAATGTCGAGTTCCGCAATCTTGGTGTCGGCCAATATGGCGGTTCCGGTTTTACCCTGTCCCTGTCCGGTGCGCCGCAAAATGGCGACAGTCTGGTGCTTGACCCGGTGCGCGGTGCAGCGGCCAATATGAGCTTTCTGCTGACAAGGCCGCAAGATTTTGCCGCGACTGCTGCCCAGTCCGTGATGCAGGATGTCGCCAATGAAAGCGACGCGCAGCTCAGCCTTCGCAAAGTCACTCCGGAAGCGCCGCAAAGCCCGACAAGCATTGACGCGGTTTTACGCAATGGCGACTCGCCGATCCATGCCACTTCCTTTTTGCGCGACGGGGTGGTAGCGGCCATTCCGGCAGGCGCGCAAAATGTCCAGCTCAGTTCTTTCCGCCAGCAGGCGACAGCCGGTTTTGATGTCAGCCTGTCGCAAATCAATGAAGCGCCGAGCCTGCGTTTGGTGCTGTCCGGCACGGGCAATGATGGCACACATGATTTCGACCTCGCTTATGGAGCCGTATTTCCCTCCGCCGGTGCTGATGAGGGTTGGGAAGATATCAGCGAGATAAGCGCGGCGCTCAATAGCGGTGCTATTCGCACGGCGGGCGGCAAGTCGCTGGTTGATTTGGGCTTGTTTTCAAGCGGACGTGGCTCCTCGCTCACCGTCAGCGCATCGGTTGGCGACTTTTCGACCGGCACGCAAATCAGCTATGGCGGCGGCAATGAGGCGGGGCGGCTGACGGCTGCCGACACCGCCTCGGATATTCACATTTTCACCCGTGAGGGGCGCCATATTGCCGGCATGCCCTTGACCACAACTGAAATTACCGACTTCCTGACGACGGCAAATGGCTTTTCGGCACAGGCCAGCTATCGGGCGGAAACGCTGAATGGCAATAATGGTGCTTATCGCGGCATGGGGCTGACTCTGTCCAATGCGTCCAGCCAGCACAGAGTTGATATTGGCGGTGACGGCGCTGCGCCGGTTGCGATTGGCAGCACTGGTGCGGTGGCCGACAGCGCGACCGACAGCTATAATGTCGCCGTCAACCTCGCCAATGGGCGCAATGCCTCTTTCGCCGTGCCAGCCGGGTCGTCAGCCGGTTTTGCGGCGGGTAAAATGAACGAAGCACTGGCGCCATTGGGGATTCAGGCCGTCAGCGAAACGCGGGTCATGCTGTCCGGATTTGCCGGTTCCGGCACATTTAGCCTTAATCTGGAAAGCGCCAATAATGAACCGGTCTTGATACGCGCCGAAATCACGCCGAATAATCTGAACGGGCTGGTCGAGGCTTTTAATACGACGACACCGAAAACCGGCGTGCGGGCAGAGCTGACCGCCGGTGGTGACCGCATTGTGCTGTTGCAAGAAGACGGCCATGACATGCTATTTTCCGTTATCACATCCGGCACACCGGCTTTTGACGCGCAATTGCTCAGCCGCCGTGGTGATTTGCTTGGCAATGCCCTGAATTTCAATGATGGGGTCAGCACATTTGACGCGGCGCGCTTTGGCGGCACGCTGACGCTTTTGTCGCGCGACAGCTTTTCCTTTAATGACGGCAATGGTCTGGTGGACAGCGCCGCCGACCCGTTTTCCGGCGGTTTGGTGACGCTGGACAATAATGTCGATGGCACAATCAAAACAGTGGGCTTTAATGTCAATGGCCAAGCCGATGGCGATATTGCCGATAATGAGCAATTGCGCGCCAGTGCCGCTTCGGGCAGCTACAGCCTCAGCTTGACCCGCACGGGCGGTCTGGCCGATGTCACCGCTTCCCTTGCGACCGGCACATTGCCTGAATTGACAGCCGCCTCAGTCAGCGCGGCACTGGCCAATGCCTTGCGCGCGCAAGCGCCTGCCGCTTCCATGACCGGTCAAACCGCGATAGCCGAGGCCAACCGACCTGTTGAGGGCGACAGTGTGCGGGTGGCGCTGGATGGTGAAACCTATCGCCTGACCATGAGCGATGGTGAAATCACAGTCTCCGGCGGCGAGGCAGGGCGTGTGCGAGCGTTTTTCGACAGTGACGGCTATTTGCAAATAACCTCCGGCGGGACATTGAACGCGGCGCATTTCTCTGTGCCGGATAATGTGGCCGTCAATGGCAATGAGGACGCGGCGCAGCGTTTTGGGCTTGATGCTGCAACCAAGCGCTTGACCGGCACAGATATTACCATTGCGGGCGGCGCGCGCACGCTGACGCTTTCTTTCGGCGGTGTCGCCGGCCAGCTTGATATTGCCGCCGATGGCACATTGGATGCCAGCCAATTGCCCGCCGGCTTGAGTGTTGCCTGGTCGGGCGTCAATGGCGGGCAGGGCAGGCTGAGCTTTACCTATGATGACGATACCGGCCCGCTAACCCTTTCCGCCAGCGCCGACGCCGATGCGCTGGGTTTCAAAACGGCAGGCGTCGGCCTGCTGGTGAAGGGCGATGAAATTGACATTATCGGTCAGGCCAATACGCCGGTTCAGCTCACCGCATCCGCCGATAGTGTTGCCGAGCAGCGCATCACGCTGACCGATTTGCCGAATGAGGATTTGATTGTGCTGGTCAATGGCGGCGGTGCGCGCAAATTATCCGCCGCCTATGATATCGCGCCGCCGGTGAATGTGCCGGTTGAATTGGATATTCTGGTCAGTGATGCCAGCGGCTCAAAAATTGAGATTATTGACGCGGCGACCGGTCATTCGCTGGCAACCCGCCTGCTCGATGATAATGGTCAGGCGCGCTATGCGGATTTCGAGATACAGCTTGTCGGCCAAGCGGTTGAAAATGATGTGTTCCACATTCTCGACAATGATGGTGCAACCGGCGATGCGACTAATATCAATGCGTTGATTGCCTTGCAACAAGCCAATGTGGACGGCGATTTTTCCGGCGGATTTCAGGATATTTTCAATGCTACCTTGACGCGGGTTGGCGCGTCTGTGCGCGCCAATGATGTGGCGATGGAAGCGGCAGAAGCCGGACGCGATGCAGCGCTTGAGGCGGAAATGTCTTTCACCGGTGTCAATCTTGATGCCGAGGCGGCGGCATTGCTGGAATATCAGCAAGCCTATCAGGCATCAGCGCGGGTTTTGTCAACCGCCAGAGAATTATTCCAGACTTTGATGGAAGTGATATAGGAGTGAGCCATGCAGGTTAGCACCAAATTTTTCAATGACCGGCAGGTCGAGCAGTTTGCCAAAATCAACAAGGATGTGCAGACGGTTCAGGAGAAAATCGCCTCCGGCCAGAATATCCTGAAAGCCTCGGATGACCCGGTTGCCGCCGTGCAATTATCCGCCGCCAAGGAGCAGCAAAATCTGCTTGGCCGCTATGAGACCAATATCGATGCCGCCAAACGGCGCCTGACATTGGCCGATGGCACGCTGCAAGAGGGCATAAATGTTTTGACCCGCATCACCGAATTATCGGTGCAGGCGGCCAATGGGTCTTACGGGCCGGCTGACCGCCGCGCGCTGCTGGCCGAAGCCGAAGAGTTGCGTCAGGTGATGTTTGAGATAGCCAATACGCGCGACGCGCAAGGCCAAAGCCTGTTTGCCGGTTTTCGCAGCAATGACAGCGCCTTCACCATGAGCGCCGATGGTCAAATCAGCTATGCCGGTGACCGCGGCCTGTCTGCCTTGCAGATTTCGGAAAATATGACAGTTGCTACCAGCCTTGATGGCGGCACTGTGTTTGAGCGCGTGCAGACGCCGCAAGGTCAAAAGGGTCTGTTTGCCATGCTTGATGCCGCTATGGCGGCGATTGATCCGGCCAATGCGTTGAGTGTAGAAGGCTCGGCGCGGGCAACGGCGGCGCTAACTTTCAATGTTTCAAAAGACCCGCAAAACTGGGCGTTCCAATTGCAGGGCAGCCGGGGCAGTGAACGCATCAGCGTGTCAATTGCTGATGGCAAATATGATGATTTGGTCGATGCGATAAATCTGCAAGCCGCTTCAACCGGCATTGCCGCGACATATGACACGGCCAGTGGCCGGGTGATGTTGTCGGATGAGGAAAACGGCGTGATTTTAATGAAAGACATTGAAATCGAAAATGTCGGACTGATAAATGACACCAGCCCGCCGACGGTTGACTTTGCGACAATTGATGGCAGTGGCGCGGAAATCGGCAATGCCCGCCGCTTGGGTGACAATGATTTGCTGATTGGCGGCCTGTCGGAAGATTTGGATGTGGCGATTGATCATTTAAGCACGCAAAAAGCCTTTCTCGGCGCGCAAATCAACAAGGCCGACCGGCAAATGGAAGTGATTGCCAAACGGCAAATGGCTGTGTCGGAAGAAGTGGCCGATATTGGTGAGGCTGATTTGGCGGCGCTGATAACCGAATTGCAATCCATGTTGGTCAGCCGCGATGCAGCGCAACAGGCATTTTCCAAAATAGGCCAGCAAAGCCTGTTTGATTATCTGCGTTAGAACGCCCCCATACATGACCAGTGAAGCCTTCGCACCCATGCGGTGCGGCGGTTTATTATTGGCCAAGTCAATAGAAAGGGTGGGTGATTAGCCGGTCAAAGGGAAACCTAACAAAATTGAAGCGGCGCCCAGGGGGAGGAGTGAGCGCCGCTTCTCTGGTCGGTTCCGGCAATTACTGTAGGAGAGACAGAACCGATTGAGCTGTCTGATTGGCTTGCGCCAACATGGCTTGGGCTGCCTGTTGCAGCACTTGAGCCTTGGTCAGATTGGCCGTCTCTACGGCAATATCGCTGTCTTCAATGCGGCTGCGCGCGGCTTTGGTGTTCATAATGATATTGGAGATATTATTAATCGTATATTGCATACGATTCATGGTCGCACCCAAATCACCGCGTTCGGCATCAATGCGCCGCAAAGCGCCATCCACAATGCCGAGCATTTTCTTGGCATTATCGACGGTCAGAATGTCCATTGACGACATGGTGTCGAGATTGGCCGCGCCCGGTGCTGCCTGAAACAGGCCACCGCCGGCTGTGCCGTCGGCTGCTGTATGCACGGAGAAGATTTCCGGCGCATGGAAAGTTACCTGACCGGTAATACGGCTGCTGTCTGCGGCATCGGCGTCATGCGAGCCGTCATGCAGATTGACCGCTGTGCCGGTTTCCGCGCCGTCTTCATCAACAGCAATCATCCGCAGCATGGGATTGACAGCAGTGGTGTCAGCATCCACGACAGTGGCAACATCAAAATTCTCAATCACAATGTCATAACCATCTACAGATGTCAGTGTAAGGCTCTCCTTATCATCTGCAATTGAGGCGGTTATGCCTGTCGTGCCAGTTTTTGAATTGATGGCATTACGCAGATTGGTCAAATCGGCACTTGTGCCGCCACCGGCCGTGCCGCCGAATTCAATCGTCGCTGTTACATCAGCGGCGACGCCGTCCATGCCATACAAACTGAAAGACATAGTATCGGTCAGCGCATTGGTCGGCTTTACAAAGCTGACTTTGACGCGGGTTTCGGCGGTTGCGCGCACACCCGTCTGGCTTTCCTTGGCATTAACCAATTCAGCGATTTCCTTGGCGGTATGACCGGCTTTCACGTCAATCACTGTGCTTCCGACATGGCCGTAAATGGTCAAATCTTCGGCGTCAACCACGCGGCTGGTGGCATTTGCAGCCGAAGTTGCGCCCGTTGTCGGGGTGGCGGCTGACGGGTCAGCACCAATACCATCCCCATTCGCATCGGCGGAGCCGTCATCAATAATCGCGGCTTGGCTGGTTTGCAGCGTATATTCGCCCAGCGCGCCTGGACGCACATCTTCAATGGTCAGCGTATGCACATGGGCGTCCATATGGCCGATTTGGAAATTCGTGTCCTGAAAATTACCATTCAGGAGTTGTGTGTCATTAAAATAGGTGGTTTCGGCAATGCGCTGCAATTCCTTCTGCAATTGCACGACTTCCGCATTCAAGGCCTGTCGGTCGGCGCCATCATAAGTGCCATTGGCCGATTGAACGGACAATTCGCGGATACGTTGCAAGACTGAGCTGACCTCAATCAGCGCGCCCTCTGCGGTTTGCGCCAGTGAAATCGCATCGGCGGAATTGCGAATGGCAACTTCCAAACCTTTGATTTGCGAGGTCATGTGATTAACAATCGCTGCACCCGCAGCATCGTCTCCGCCCTTGTTAATCCGCTTGCCCGAAGCAATTCGCTCCATCGCCTGATCCATGCCCTGAATATTGCGATTCAGGTGGTAAAGCGAATTAAGCGCTCTCATATCGGTGTTGATTTTGCTCATCTGTTCCTCACACGGCTTTCAACAAACTCCTACTCGCCGTGAAACTGCAATCGCCGTGCCAAACTGATGAAAAATGGCAAGAAAAGTTTTTTCTGCCCAATGAAAAAAAACTGCGGAAAAACCTAAACATTTTTCCAGCCGGTCGTTTTTGACTGTGCAGGCCTGAAAAGGCTTGTGAAGTCAAACTAGAGGAGTTTTAGATGACCAGCATAAACACCAATATTGCTGCTTTGACGTCCCAAGCCAGCATGGAAAAGCATACGCGCACCATGAAGGACGCTATGGAGCAATTGTCAACCGGCTTCCGTATCAATTCGGCCGCCGATGACGCAGCGGGTTCCGCCATTGCTTCCAAAATGGAAGCCCAGATTCGTAGTCTGGATGTCGCTATCCGCAACAGCAATGACGCTGTCTCGCTGACCCAAACCGCACAAGGTGCTTTGGGTGAGATTGAAAATATTCTGCAACGCATTCGTGAACTGGCTGTTCAGGCCGGTAACAGCACGCTGAACTCGACCGACCGTTTGGCCATTCAGGCCGAGGTTGACTCACTGTCAGCAGAAATTGACTCGATTGCCAGCAAAACCAATTTCAACAATGTGAATCTGCTTGACGGCTCACGCGGCAGTGTAAGCTTTCAAGTCGGTATTCATGCCAGTGATGTTTTGAGCCTTGCTTTGGAAAACACTGACGTGTCATCGCTTGGCATTGGCAGCTCGGCAACTGCGTCAACAATTACATCTGCACGTGCAGAAATTTTGGGTGACATTGCTGCGACTGATGTAAAAATCAATGGCGAAAACTGGGCAGCTGCCGATTTTGACGCTTCTGCCTATACATATCAGGGTGCGACCCATGATGCGACAGGCCTTGTTTCACCGGCAACTGATGGCACAGCCGGTCGTAACGCAGCGGTTATTGCTGACGCGATTAATTCAAACAGCCATGTTCATGGTGCTGTTGCTTCTGCCTATAACGTTGTTCGTGCCGATAGTGCTTCATACTCATCTAACACGGCCACCATTAACGGTGTTTCCTTGGCCGCTCAAGCCACCAAGCAAGACTTTGTGGACGCGGTTAACAATGAAGTCGCCGGTGTAACTGCGGAGATTGATGGTAATGGCATTATCGTTCTGAGCAACAACACGGGTTACAACCTCAACTTGGCTGGTAATATCACCAGCATGGGCTTTACGGCTGATGTTTATGGCGGTTTTGTAACATTGGAAAATGCAAACGGTTCAGATGTTTCTATTGAAGCAGGCACAGATACCAATGGCTATTCCTCTGATACGGGTGAATTGACCGATGTTATTGACCTGGGTTTCAATGAAATCCGCTCTGGCGTGGTTTCCGGCTCTGCCAAAGTTTCCACTACGGCTCTTGCTGCCACTGACAATGTGCGCGTCAATGGCGTGTTGATTGGCGACTCCGATAATGGCTCGGCACAAAGTAAAGCAGCCGCAATTAACGCCCTCAGCGCCCAGCACGGTGTTGTTGCAACTGCCAAAACCGAGGTGAAAGTCACTGTTGACCTTGATGGCGCGACAATGTCCAACCATGATGATGTGTCAATCAACGGCATCACAGTTGACTTGTCGGGTGATGTATCACTGTCCGATATTGTTGCCGGCATCAATTCTGCCGTGGGTTCGCAAACGGACATCAAAGCAACCGCAGATGAGGATGGTTTCCTTATTCTGACTTCGGCAAGCGGTGTGAACATTGTTGTCGATGATGATGTTGATGATGATGATGCAGGTGGTCTGTTTACGGCTGCTACAAGCCTAGATGGTTCAGCAACAACGACTGCATATGCGAATGGTGGTTTCACCCAGACGGGTACGCTGACACTGAATTCTGCCGACGGCACGCCGGTTCAGCTTTATGATGGTCAAGCCGACACCAATAATGGTGGCGATACTGACGGTCTCGTTAAGTTGGGCCTGATGTCGCAAAGTGAAGACGTCCTTAACACCACGACAGGTCTGTCTGTCAGCACAGTGGCCGCGGCCAATGCGTCGCTGGACAAAATTGACAGTGCCATTTCGACGGTTACCAATACGCGCTCCAATTTCGGTGCTATTGAAAACCGTCTGGATGCTGCCGTCAGCAATCTGTCAACACTGAAACTGAACACTGTGGCTTCGAAAGGCCGGATTGAAGATGCGGATTTTGCTTCGCAAACTTCGGCTCTGACCAAGGCGCAAATCATGAATCAGGCTGCGACCTCAATGCTGGCACAAGCCAATGCATCTTCGCAAAACCTGCTGGCCCTGCTCCAGTAGTAAGCTTGGATTTACATTGATTACCGGAGGGGGGCGGCGACGCCCCCCTCTTTCTTTATGCGTAACAATTGTGACAAATTTTATTGAATTGGGCGCAAAAAACACTTAATTGATTAAGTTGATTAGGGTTGGATTTACGTTCCATTAGAGAGAAGTTGCGTCAATGCGGTTTTGTCCTGCTTGGTTATATGATTACACCGGTGCGCTGGTAGCGTCCGAATTTCTTCATGCCGAATTACCACTTGAATCGCATGCCAAGCGTTTGGCTGCTTTTCTTGAGCCGCATTATGAAGTGGTGTCGCCGGAAGACCTTACCGAAGCGGCTACCGGCCTGCTGGAATTTTTGAGTGAAATTGAGGCCGGTGATCAGGCTGACGATTTTTTGACGAATTTCCGTTGGTTTGTTCTCAATTATGAAAACCACAATGGCGTGAAGCGTAAACGCAAATCGCTTCTGTCCACCTGCTTTGACCCGGTGAAAGAGCGCAAATATGATGCGCGCCATGTGCGGGTAGAGTTTAGAAAATATCTGTTTGCCGACCGTTCCGACCTGTTGCCGAAAATGCCGTCAGGCTGGCAAATCAGCCAGGAAAAAGATGTCGATTTGTTGCAGGCGATGGACGCTTCGGAGCCTTCTTTCGGGGATTTGCTGTCCTGACAGGATAGAGCCTAGTCTTGGCCGGCGCGCCAGCTCTCCATGAAACTGTCAATATAAGAACCGGTTTCCTTCAGGCTTTTCACCGCCTGCTCCATCGCCGCAAATTGTTTGACATAGCGTTCGCGCACATCTTCCATCCGCGCATTCAAATCGCTGATTTCCAGATTGCGGTCATCAATATCGCTGTTCAGCGTGGCGATTTTGCGGTCAATATCATTGCCGCTGCCCAGCACCAAATCGGCAAAGTTAGACAAATCATGCACCAAGCTGCGCCCCATATAGACTTGCGCGGTAATATCGCTTGCTGAAGTTGTCAATTTCAGCCCGCTTGTGTCGCCCGTGGTGGACACAAATGAATTTATGCCGGTGGTCATGGCGTCGCTGCCAACCGTGCCAACGCCTGACACGGCGGCAAAAGCATAGCTGCCGGGCGTGAAGTTGTCGCCGCTGATAGAGGCTTTGACGCTGGGATTATTGGTTGTGGCTTGGGTGTTGACAATAGCAGCAAATTGTTCGGGATTGGCCTCAAAGGCGGTTTTGAATTTGGCCGTATCCAATGTCAGCGTGCCATTACGCTCGGTTTTAATACCAAAATTGGTCAAATAGACCGGGTCGGCACCGAAACCGGCAATCGGCGTGGTGGTCAGGGCGCGCAGCCGGTTTTTATAACTTTGCACCAATGAGTCGCCATAGAGCGCGCCGCGTTCCGAGCCACTGTCCAGCCCATTGGCGGTCAAATCATTAAGGCTGGTATTCAGCGTGTTTAACTCATTGACCAGCAATTGCATCACCGCCGTCGCCGTTGCCGTGTCATATTTGGCGGTCAGCAAAGTCGGTGCGCTGGTTGTGGCACTCAGATTAAGGCGCATGCCATCCATTACATCGTCGATTTCATTGCTGTTGCGAGAAATTGATACGCCATCAAGGGTGAACAGCGCATTTTGTGCGCTTTGCGCTTCTTCATCGGCGTCATAGGTGGAAAAATCAATATCGGCGAGGCCGGAAGCGGCCGGGCTTTCCGTTGCGGTGACACGCATGGCGCGGTCTGCGCCGGTTTGCGATTTCAAAACCAATGAAAACGCCCCCGTGCCGGTTTGGATGATGGAGGCGGTGACCCCCATATTGGCGGCATTTATTTGGTCGCGCACTTCCGACAGCGTATCAGCACCGCTGGCAATGGTCAGCGAGCTGGCGCTGATATCACTATTTGCGGTGAAACTGCCTGACGCCCAAGTGCCGAATTCAAAATTAAGCGACCCCGTGCCGACATTGTCAGTGGCGCTGGTAAAGCCGTCAAAGACCAGTGTTTGCGAACGGGCAAGCTGCGACACTTCAAGGCTGATTTGCTGCTCACTCACCAGTGCTTTATCGGTAATGGTGACGCTGGCAGCCGTTGATGAGCTGGTCGCAATCAGTCCGGTCTCGCCATCCAGCCCGTCAAGCGCCGATGACAATGTGCTGAAGCCCTGCTTGACTTTGCCGAGGCCGGAAATTGAGACATTGGCCTCTTCCACTTGCGCCTGAATTTTTTCTTCACGCGGCGCGCGCTCGGCATCAACCAGCGCATCAACAATTTGCGTGGTGTTCAAGCCCGACCCGGCATTCAGCATACTGATGTAATCAACGGCCATTTATGGCGTCACCTCATCTATCCTTACGACCGGTTTCATGCAAATTTTATGCCGAACTGTCATATTGCTGCATTGAAGAAAGATTTTGACAATTCATTGTAATTGCTGACAAAGTTTTACTGTGCATCATCAGAGGGGTCACATTTCGTGATGGGGCAGACGAAACACATTATGCAAAAGCTTTTGCAGCCGGTTATTTTGGGGCTGGGTGTCGGCCTTATGATGGCGGTGGTGGCTCGCCTGTTCGTCTCCGGTATTCGCTATTTTTCCGATATGCGCCAATCGGCATTGGAATTGCCGGTATTTCTGGCCGGTGACATCCGCAATGTCACGCCGCTTTTTGTTTTAATGGCGACAGCGTTTTTGATTGTCTGGCTCCGGCGGGTCTTGGATATTCAGCGTTTTCACGGGCCTGCCGACAGTATTCATGCCGCCCATCGCACCGATAATGAGCTGGATGTCAAACAGGGCTTGGGGTCAACTCTGGTCGCCTTTCTGGCTGCTTCGGGCGGGGCATCGGTCGGACAATATGGCCCACTTGTGCATTTTGGCGCAACAATGGGCAGCTATTTCAAAACCATGACGCGCTCGGTCGTGACCACGGATATTTTTATCGGTTGCGGCGTTGCCGGAGCGATTTCTGCCGCTTTTAACGCGCCATTGGCCGGTATTGTTTTTGCCTTGGAAGCGGTGCTGCGCCATTTCTCATTGCGCGCTGTCGCGCCGATTGCCATTAGCAGCATCACGGCGGCGGCGGTCGGGCAGGGGTTTTTCGGCCTTGGGCAAGTGTTTTCCATCTCGCCCCCGGCCATTGACATGTTGGCTTTGCTGCCGCCCGTGCTGGTCAGTGGCATTGCTTTTGGGCTGGTCGCCACAATGTTGATATTTTTGCTACGCCGATTTTCCGATTTCTCCGCCAATAGTGGCCTGTCTGTGCTGACTTTGACATTGGCGGCGGCCTTTATTTGCGGCTGTGTCGGGATTTTTATTCCCGAAATCCTCGGCCTTGGCACACAAAGCGTCAGCGATATGCTGAACGGCGCCATTTCGGCGGAAAAAATGGCACTGCTGCTGGTCGCCAAGCTGCTGATGACGGCCATGTGTCTGGGGCTTGGCCTTTATGGCGGGATTGTCTCGCCCTGCCTGTTTATTGGCGCATCGGCCGGCGGGGCATTGGCGATTGTCTTTGCCGGTTATGGCGGCGGCGCGCTGCCGCAAGTTTTGATGGTGGCCGGCATTGCCGCCATTACCGGGCCGGTGATTGGCGCGCCAATTGCCGTTGTGCTGATAATTCTGGAATTCACCCAATCCTATAATATGGCTGTTTTGGCGATGATTGCCGTGGTGATGGCGGCGCTGGTCTGCCATATATTTTACGGCGCGTCGCTGTTTGATCGGCAATTGCTTGATCGCGGCATTGATATTCATAAAGGGCGTGGCCATTTGGAGCTGATGGAAACACCGATTGCCGGCATTGTGCATGATGAGTATGTCGCCTTGCCGGAAAATGCCGACGCACAAAGCG
>Ga0213866_10001167_pt1 | contig 19811 bp, 16 predicted proteins | sample PICome_11_FD_160079 | JGI IMG/M metagenome (GOLD analysis project Ga0213866, IMG submission 160079) | Coastal seawater microbial communities near Pivers Island, North Carolina, United States - PICO284 | ecosystem: Environmental > Aquatic > Marine > Coastal | place: USA: North Carolina...
GACATGTCCAAGCCCGTGCAGGTCTACATCCTGATGGGCCAGTCGAACATGGTCGGTTTTGGCGGGACGAAAGATCTCGCGAACATCGCCAAGGAGAAGTACCCCTACCTCGTCGATGACGCGGGTGCCTACACCGTCTGCAAGGACGTCCGCAACGTCTTCATCATGGCGTCGGGCAACAACATCGGGAAGATCCAGCACAACAACTGGATGACGGTGGACCGCGGGCGGATCGGCCCGGAGGTCGGCATCGGTTACCACCTTGGGCACTACCACGATGAGCCGGTTCTGATCCTCAAAAGCTGCATCGGTAACCGTAGCCTCGGGTGGGACCTGCTGCCTCCGGGTGTCGAGGCCTACGAGCACGGCGGCAAGCTCCACCCCGGCTACCGCGGCACCCCCGCCGACCCCAAGGGCGATACCAAGGGCGACATGTCCAAGGGCTGGTACGCCGGCTGCCAGTACGACGGCGACATCGCCTCGGCCAAGCACGTGCTCGAAAACCTCGACAAGTACTACCCCGGCGCCAAGGAATACGAGGTCAGGGGCTTCTTGTGGTGGCAGGGCTGCAAGGACAAGGGCAACGCCGCGCATGCCGAGCGCTATGGCATCCACCTGGCCTACCTCTTGCGTGCGTTGCGTAAAGACTTCGACGCCCCCAACGCCTTATTCGTCGGTGCCTCGATCGGCGAAACCAAGGAGGGCAAGGGCGGAAACGAAGGAAAGATGATGCAAGGCTTGGTCGACTTGGCAAACACCAAGGAAGAAGAGTTCAAGGGTGCGGCTGGCTTCGTCTATTCGCACCCTCTGGTCGGCGGTGCCGGGTCCTGCGGGCACTATGGGAACAACGTCGTGAATTACATGAATGTCGGCGAAGCCATGGGTAAGACCATGGTCAAGCTGCTCGAGAAGAATGGAGGCAGTTCGGCAGGTGGTGGTGACGCAAAGCCCGACGTACCCGCCGAGCCGATCGACCACGAGGTCCGCGTTTGGACCGGCACCAACGGCAAGTCCTTCAACGCCAAGTTCATCGAGGCCTCGCGCAGCAAGGTTGTCCTCGAATTGGAGAACGGCCGGAAGCGTTCGTACAGCAAGCGTGCCTTCATCGATGAGGACATCGCCTACATCGAGAAGTATGCGGACTGAGTTCTCGAGCCGACCGGTGACGAGAAGGCAAGGTTCTTAATGACCCGCTACCACATCACCCGCCGTACATTGTTGCACCAAGGCTCGCGGTACCTGCTCGCTGCGGGCGTCGGCGGGTCGGCGGTCTCCGAGGTCTTGGCGGCAAAAGAAGACGCCAAGCCGGCCGTGCGCTTCGGGATGGTGACGGACCTGCACCACGCCGACAAGAACCCCGCCGGTTCGCGCCACTACCGCGAATCGCTGACCAAGCTCGCGGAGGCGGCCGAGGCGTTTGAGAAGGCCAAGCCCGCCTTTGTCGTGGAGCTCGGCGACTTCATCGATCGCGCCAAATCGGTCGAGACAGAACTGACCTACCTCAAGCGTGCCCACAAAGACTTCGCGAAACTGCCCGGCGATCAGCACTACGTGCTCGGCAATCACTGCGTCGACACGCTCACCAAGGAAGAGTTCCTGAGCACGGTCGGTCAGGAGAAATCGTACTACAGCTTTGATGAGGGTGGCGTGCACTTCATCGTCCTTGACGCGTGTTTCACCAGCGAAGGCAAGTCCTACGGCCGAAACAACTCTAAGTGGGACGATGCCAACATCCCCGCAAAAGAACTCGCGTGGTTGGCGGATGACCTCAAGCAGAATGCCAGGCCAACCGTCGTATTTGCGCACCAACGCTTGGATGCCGACGACCGGCACACGACGAAGAACGCGCCGGAGGTGCGCAAGCTGCTCGAGGCGTCGGGCAACGTCCTCGCAGTCTTTCAGGGCCACAGCCACAAGAACGACCACAGGCTCATCAACGGCATCCACTACTGCGTCCACCGCGCGATGGTGGAGGGCAAGGGCGAAGCCGACAACGGCTACTCAACGCTCGATGTCTTCGCCGACGGCACGATCAAGATGACCGGCTTCCGCAAACAGAGCGACTACGCGTGGTAGCGTGGTTGGCCGTGACCTGCCCGCAGCCTTGTAGAGGCGATAATGCCCGCTCGGATTGACCGCGAGCCCGCCTGACGCTATAATTTCTGCCCAACTCCCTCCTTCTGGTCGATACCGACCCCGGCAACCGCCGGCGTCTCGACCCCAGCGACAGTTGCAGCGCATCGGCTGATTTCCTCGCGGAATGTCCGCGACCTTCTCGGTGCGTCCCTTTTGCCCTTGGGCCTTCGCCACTTTGGCTGAAGACCAATCCCCTGGGCCGCACTGCAGAAAGAGTAAAGCATGCGATTTGATGATTTCCCCCTCTGCGCGCCCGTCCTGCGCGCCGTCTTCGACAGCGGCTATGAAACGCCGTCCCCTATCCAGGAGCGCGCGATCCCCGCCGTCCTCGAGCACAACGACGTGCTCGGCTGCGCCCAGACGGGCACGGGTAAGACGGCCGCCTTCGCGCTGCCCATCCTCCACAACCTCTTCGCCAACAAGAACGCGAAGCAGACCAACAAGCCGCGCTGCCTGGTCCTCGCGCCCACGCGTGAACTAGCCGGCCAGATCGCCGAGGGCTTCCAGACCTATGGCAAGCACCTGCCCGTCCGCGGCGCGGTGCTCTTCGGCGGCGTCAACCAGAACCCGCAGGTCAAGAAGCTCCGCAAGGGCCTGGACGTGCTCATCGCGACGCCCGGCCGGCTGCTGGACCTTATGAACCAGGGCCACGTCGATCTGTCGCGCATCGAGGTGCTTGTGCTTGACGAGGCCGACCGCATGCTCGACATGGGCTTTATCAATGACATCAACAAGATCGTCAGGCAGATCCCCGATGAGCGGCAGACGCTGTTCTTCTCCGCGACGATGCCGCGGGAGATCAAGAAGCTGGTCAACGAGATGCTTTACGAGCCGGTGAAGATCGAGATCGAACCGGACAAGCCCGCGGCCGACCGCGTGAAGCAGACCGTTTACTTTGCGGATAAATCGCTCAAGCCCGACCTGTTCGCGAAGCTCCATCACGATCTAGGCATGTTCCGCACGATCGCATTCACCCGCACCAAGCACGGCGCGGACAAGCTCGTCCGCCAGCTCCACCAGCGCGGCATCGAAGCCAAAGCGATCCACGGCAATAAGACGCAGAACAACCGCCAGCGCGCCCTCGACGCGTTTAAGAAGGGCAAGCTGCCCGTGCTCGTCGCGACCGACATCGCCGCCCGCGGGATCGACGTCGACAAGGTCACGCACGTCGTGAACTACGACATTACCCACGAGGCGGAGACGCACATCCACCGCATCGGCCGAACCGCGCGTGCCGGCGAAGAGGGCCACGCCGTCGCGCTGTGTGCTCCTGACGAACTGGGCAACCTCCGCCAGATCGAGCGACTCCTGGGCCAGCCCATCGAGATCGTCGGCGACAAGCCCGAGTGGGCGAGCAAGAAAGACGTCCCGCTGATGAACGGCCAGCAGAACCGCGGCGGGGGAGGCGGCGGTGGCGGAAGAGGCCGACGCAGCGGCAAGCCCTCAAGCCATAAATCCCGCGGCGCCAGCGGTGCCAAGGGCGGGCGAACCCGCAGCAAGAACAAGTCCGCAGGCAAGCCCAGCGCCCACGCGAACGCGACGAACGGCAAACCCAAGCCCAAGCGCAAACGCAACAACCGCGTGAAGCCGGGCCGCGGCGCGTAGGCTGAATCCAACGCAATCATTCAATAAAAGAACGCCCGATGTAAACCGGGCGTTCTTTTTTGTGATGTATGAGTCTGGATTGATTCAGATAATCGAATCTGTCTTACTGAGCCCATGCGCCTCGGCGGTGTTGAGCTGAACCAATTGTTGCTTCTCCTGCTCGCGTAGCTTCGCTGCTTCGTCCGGGTCGACGTAGTCGCTGTGGCAGCTTGGGGCGTCTTCGACTTCGCCGGCGACCTTCTTCTTTTTCTTGGCAGCGAGTTTGTGGATCTCTTCGGGGCTGAGGTGGCCACGCGTTTCGAGGATCTGTTGCTGCTCGGGGGTTAGCGCAGCGGACTTCACGGTCTTGCCGTCGCCGTTGCGTGCGAAGCCCTCGGCCTTGCCGGAGGCCCACTCCTGGATCTCTTTACTGATGCGGACGCTGCACCAGTCGTGGCCGCACATCGCGCAAAAGTCGGTGTCGACATCGAGGTCCTCGTCGTGGTAGGCACGCGCGGTGTCGGTGTCGAACGCGAGTTCGAAGTGCTTCTCCCAGTTCAGCGCGGCACGTGCTTTCGTCAACTGGTCGTCCCAGTCGCGCGTGCCGGGGATGCCCAACGCGACGTCGGCGGCATGCGCGGCGATCTTGTAGGCGACGCAGCCTTCTTTGACGTCGTTCTTCTTCGGCAGGCCCAGGTGTTCCTTGGGCGTGACGTAGCAGAGCATCGATGCGCCGTGGTAGGCGGCGTTGGTCGCGCCGATGCACGAGGTGATGTGGTCGTAGCCGGGGAAGACGTCGGTGACCAATGGGCCGAGCACATAAAAAGGTGCCCCGTGACAGAGGGTGCGCTGGGCCTTCATGTTGAATTCGATCTGGTCGAGCGGGACGTGGCCCGGGCCCTCGACCATGACCTGCACGCCGCAGCGCCAGGCGCGCTCGGTGAGGTTGGCGATCTCAACGAGCTCGGCGAGCTGCAACTCATCCGTCGCGTCGGCGAGTCCGCCCGGTCGGCAGCCGTCACCGATGGAGAAGGTGATGTCGTAGCCGCGCATGACGTCGCAGATGTCTTCCCACGCGGTGTTGAAGGGGTTCTCTTTGTTGTGCGTGAGCATCCACTTGGCGAGGAGTGAGCCGCCGCGGGAGACGAGCCCGATCTTGCGGTTCTTCGCGAGCTTGATGTGTTCTTTGAGGATGCCCGCGTGGATGGTGAAGTAGCTGACGCCCTGCGCGGCCTGCTCCTTGACGCCGGCCATGATGATGTCGTAGTCGAGGTCTTCGATCTTGCGCCCGATGATCATCGAGTAGATCGGGACGGTACCGATGGGCACGGTGGCGTTGCGGCAGATCGCGTCACGCGTCGCGTTCAGGTCGCCGCCGGTGGAGAGGTCCATCACGGTGTCGGCCTTCCACTGCTCGGCCCACTTGAGCTTCTCGACTTCTTCATCCGTTGACGAAGAGACCGGCGACGCGCCCATGTTGGCGTTGATCTTGGTTTTGGATGCCCGGCCGATGCACATCGGGTCCAGGTCGTAGCCCAGCGCAACCTTGTTGGCAGGGATGACCATGCGCCCGGCGGCGACCTCGTCGCGCACCTGCTCGGGGGTGAGGTGTTCTTCGCGCTCGGCGACGCGGCTCATCTCGGGAGTGATGATGCCGAGGCGCGCGGATTCGAGTTGGGTGGAGGGGGTGAAGCCTTCGGGTAGGGAAACGGTTCGTGTGGAGCCGTCCGCTTGGCTGAAGGTGATGACCTTGAAGCCCACAGATTCAATCTGTGGGCTTCCGTTTGTTTCGCTTGTCGCCCAACCCTCGGGCAAAAAGTCCCACGCGGTCTTGTTGGAGACCGGGGGCATGCCGGGCGTGTCGGGTGAGCTGAACGTTTTGGCGCCGCGCTCGCCGGGGAGGATGGCGGGTTTGTTGGCGAAGGAGCCGGGGGTGGTGACATCGGTTTCGATGCCGGGGTCGCCGCCGACGGGCGGGAGCTGGTAGTGCTTGTTGCTGGCGGTGGTCATCGGAGGCATCCTTCCGCTTGAGGTTCAAAGCGGGGAGGCTGCCCTGTTGCGTGGGTGCGCTGGAGCGCACCGGAGAAAGGGCTCGCCTCCCTACGCGGCCCGCGGTTGTGTTGCGGGACCGATCAGGTTCCAAGGGACTGTCTCAGCCGCGTGTACTCTTGCGGCACCCCTGGCGAGTGGTTGCAGGATAGGCCCGGCGGCCGGGGCGGGCAAGCGGATTTGTGGATTGGGATGGCGAGGCTCCTGCCGAGCCGCAAGCCATCTGCGACACGCGGCTCGGCAGGAGCCTCGCCCTCCCGTTGTGCGAAGCGACATAAACTGAATGCATGCCCGACCTCTTTGGTGAATCCGAGCAGCCCGAGGTGATCGTCGCGATCCGGCCGACGCAGCGCGATGCCAACCGCGCGACGATCCGCGTGGGCCGGAAAGGCGACTCCGCGACGCCCGGCCGAAGGAAGCCCAGGGTCGTCGCGACGCTGACGGTCAGGCGGATCGCGGACCTGGATCTGCACGTCGGCCAGGTGTGGACGGACGACCTGGCGAAAGAAGTCGAGGGCAGTGTCGGGATCGATAAGGCGATGCGCAGTGCGATGAGTCGGCTCAGCCAGCGTTCGATGACCGGCTGGATGTTGCGCGACAAGCTGAAAAAGCAGGGCCACGAGCACATCGTGATCGATCAGGTGCTCGAGCGGCTAGCGGAGCTGGATCTTTTGGATGATGAGCAGTTCGGCCGATCGCTGATTCGTGAAACGATGGCGCGCAAGCCCGCGGGCCCGGCGCTACTCAAGCAGAAGCTCTATCAGAAGGGCATCCGCGGCGCGTTGGCGGACAAGCTGATCAGCGAAGCCACCGCCGACCGGGATGAGCAGGCGGACGCCGCGATCGCCTTTGCGCAGAAGAAGGCCGCGTCGATGGCCAATCTCGACAAGACCACCCGCGATCGCCGGCTGTACGGCCAGCTCGCCCGAAGGGGCTTTGGCCCGGACACGATCCGTGCCGCCATGGATGCGGTGAAGCGGGGCGGGGATGAATGATTACAATGCGGGCATGACACGACCTGTCCTCCCGATCCTGTTGGCCGGCCTGCTGATGCTTTCGGTCGGCTGCGTCGAGCGTCGGTTGATGATCAGTTCCGAGCCGTCAGGGGCGCTCGTCTATTTAAATGATCAGGAAGTTGGGCGGACGCCGTTGGAGGTTCCGTTCACCTGGTACGGCACGTACGACGTCCGGCTCGAGCGCGAGGGCTACGAGACGCTTTTCACGCAGCAGGAGGCGGAGCAGCCCTGGTGGGAACAGCCCGGCCCCGATCTGTTTGCTGAGGCAATGTCCGATAAGCGTGTGGAAATCTCATGGCATCTAAGGATGAAGCCTGAGCAGTCGGCGGGGGAGACTGACCCCGAGCGAGTGCTGAACTACGCTCGCCAATTGCGGGAACTCAATCGTCGCGACTCTGAATAGCGTTCATGTTGGCTGAGCAGGATGCCCGCCGATGCCGATTCACCCCGTCCATCTTGATCTGAAGCGTGATGAGGCGTTGACCGTGAAATGGTCCGATGGCCTTGTTTCTGTGTATCCAGTGTGGTTTTTGCGGCGTATGTCGCCTTCCGCGGACGCGCAGCAGAACCGCGAGGCGATCGCGAGTAACCCGCTGACGGTGCTGCCTGCTTCTGGTGATGGGCCGCTGCGGGCCGAGCGATTGGAGCCGGTGGGGCGGTACGCGATCCGGCTGATTTTCTCAGATGGGCACCAGACCGGGCTCTACACCTGGGCGTACCTGAGGGGCTTGGCTGCTCATGAAATACCCACGACTTGCAAATAAGCCCCTAATGATGTGAAATATGTTAGCGGATACGCATGATTGAGTTCAATTTGTTTAAATCTCCCTCGGATGGATTTTGAGCGGGTCTTAGAGTTAAGCCCGATAAACTATACAACGTTAATGTTGGTAATCTATTTTTCACAGTATCGTGTTCGATAACTGCACTTCGTAGTCTCAGATTAGGGTGGAATATGAGGTTTCAAGTAGATTCTTTGGGGTTGTCGATTTGAGTAGTGTCGTTTGTAAGCACGTCACGCCGTGATTGACGGTGTGGTGTAATCGCCAGAGGTCTGCCCGGGGGCGGGCGGCCGAAGGCGACTGCGGGGCATGGCTCCCTCAGGCCGACGTGTGTTGGTCGGGCCAGTTCCGATTTCAAGTGACCCGGTGTGTGCCGGGTTCAAATGCATCTTTCCAAGGAGACGCATAATGCAACGAAAAATGACGACCGCATGTTTGATGGCAGGCGCAATGCTGGCCGGAGCCACGGGCTTGGATGCCCAGGGTGACGAGCTCGAGCAGATGCGTGCCGAGATGGCTCAGATGCGTGCCGAGATGGCACAGCTCAAGGCCGACCAGCAGGGCGACTGGATGTCCGACGCCCGCCGTGCAGAGATCGAAGGCATGATCTCTGACGTGTTCGCCGACGCGAACAACCGCGCCACCCTGCTCCAGGAAGGTGCCCTGGCCGGTATCGACGAGAAGGGCAAGGTCTTCCTGCTCTCCGCCGACGGCTCGTTCTCCGCCAACTTCAATGGCCAGATTCAGGCCCGCTACATCTTCAACAACGAAGAAGACCGTACCGGCACGCCCAGCGGCGAGAATGTCTCTGGCTTCCAGATGCGCCGCGTGAAGTTCGGCGTCAAGGGCAGCGTCGGCGACGGCTGGGGCTACAACATCAAGTTCTCCACCAACCGTGACTCGGGCTCGGGCGGCGGCAACACCGTCACGGAAGATGCTTACATCACCTACAAGATCGACGACAACTGGTCGGCGGCTGTTGGTGTTAAGAAGCTTCCTTTCGCCCGCCAGGAACTGATCAGCTCCAGCCGACAGGTTGCGGTTGACCGCTCGCTGGTGACTGAGTTCTTCACTCTCGGCCGCTCCGAGCAGGTTGCTCTGAACTACTCCGACGGCGGTGACCTCAAGGCAACCGTCGCGATCTCCGACGGTGGTAACGCCGACTTCATCGACTTCAACGACGCTGGTGGTTCCAACGACTTTGCGATCACCGCACGCGTTGACTGGCAGGCGATGGGTGACGACTGGGGTGCCTCCAAGCACGAGTTCGGCGGAACTGATGAAGACGCCCTGTTCGTCGGTGCTGCGGTCCACTATGAGAAGACCAACGGCGGTACCCCTCACGAAGACGGCCTGGCATGGACCGTCGACGCGTTGTACAAGACCGGCGCGATCGGCCTGACCGCGGCTGTCTTCGGTAACAGCACCGAGTCCGTTGGTGGTGCCACCGACTCCGACCAGCTCGGTATCTACGTCCAGGGTAGCTACGACCTGGGCAACGACTGGGATGTCTTCGCTCGATGGGAACACATCGATGACGATGGCAACGCGGGTGCAGGTACCGACGAGCTTCAGGCGATCACCTTCGGTGCCAACAAGCACTTCAACAAGAACGTCAAGTTCACTGCTGATGTTGTTTGGATCTACGCCGGTGACGACCCCTCCGCTGATGGCGACTTCATCAACGGCGGCGAGCTGAGCGACGGTCTGGGCTTGGCCAGCGGCGTGACCGACGACGAAGACCAGATCGCACTGCGTCTGCAGCTGCAGCTTCTGTTCTAAATCTGACCGGTGCCTGATCCAGGCATCCTGATCTGACTCTTCAAGAAAGGCGCACGGCTTGCCCGTGCGTCTTTCTTCATGCGCGCTATGCCTCCATAGGTCGTTACTCTTGCGAAATGCCCCCTATTTTCGTTGCCGAAACGGATGGTCGCGTTTTAAATGTGTTAGGAACATAAGATGTGCTAGAGATGTGCGCATCGCCGTGATATTCTTCACAAGGCCCAGAGCAATCGGGCTTTCGGACCCTTGTGGAGTGATTGTCAATGGCCGCTATGTCTGCAACCAGTTCTCAGCGTGATCGGAGTCGTCAGATCAACACAGACACCAACATCCTGCTGGTCGAGGATGAGCAGGACCTGCTCGAGCTGCTCAGTTACAATCTCGCGCGCGAGGGCTTTGCGGTGGAGACCGCGATGACCGGGGAAGACGGGCTGAAGAAGGCCCGTGAAATGGGCAAGCAGCTTGACCTCGTCTTGTTGGACCTGATGCTGCCGGGCATCGATGGGCTTGAGGTCTGCCGGACACTCAAGGGCCGGGACCACACCTCCAACATCCCCGTCATCATGCTGACCGCCAAGGGCGAGGAGTCGGACATCGTGCGTGGCTTGGAGTTCGGGGCGGACGACTACATCACCAAGCCGTTCAGCCCTCGCGTCCTGATGGCGCGCATTGGCGCGGTGCTGCGTCGACGCGACGGCGAGTCACGCAGCGACAACAGCTCGGTGATCGAGATCGGCAGCGTGCAGATCGACACCGAGCGTCACGAGGTGCTGGTCAAGGGTGAGACGGTTTCCTTGACCGCGACGGAGTTCAAGCTCCTGTCCCTGCTCGCTTCCAAGGCCGGCCGGGTGTTCACGCGTCAGCAGATCATCGAGACGATCCACGAGGGCTACGCGGCCGTGACCGATCGCAGCGTCGATGTTCAGGTCGTCTCGTTGCGTCGTAAGCTCGGCGAAGCGGGGCGGAACATCGAGACCGTCCGCGGCGTGGGCTACCGGTTCCGGGACTAGGCCGACCCCCAGTCGATGACACTCACCTATGTCGGAACGACGCTTAGCGATGGCCCTGCTCGCTGCTTCGTAACGGCATATGATGGCCCGCGTTGATGACGCCTATGTTCCCGCACATCCTGATCGCCGACGCCGCTACCACCGTGATCATGGCGCTGCTCATCATCAGCACGCTGCTGGCGGTGTTCCTGATCTTGATGATCCTGCGCTACCGCAAGTGGCTCAGCCAAATCGGTGCCAGCGCGACACAGTTGGCAAAAGGTGATTTTTCTAAACCGATCGATGCGACCGGTCCGCCGCCCGTCGCGGCACTGGCCAACACGCTCAACCAGATGGCCCAGCAGCTCGACGACCGGCTGTCGGAGGTCGTCCGGCAACGCAACGAACTGGGCACCATCCTCTCGTCGATGGAAGAGGGCGTGCTCGCGATCGATTCAGACCTGCGCGTGATCAGCCTCAACCGATCTGCCGCGTCGCTGTTGCAACTCGACCCCGCGATCACGATCGACCGCACGATCGACCAGGCCATCACCGACCCGGAGCTCCGCCGGTACGTCAGTCAGCCGCTGGAGACCGGCAAAGGCGTACAGGGTGAAGTCAAGCTGCTGCGCACCCCCCAGGCAGACGAGCAGCCTCCGGCATGGCCTAGCGATCCTCTGAGTAGCGGTGCGGAGAAAGACGCGTCAAGCGAATCGGCCCAAGCCAGCCCGGCGAGGGAAGAGCGCATCATCGAGGCCACCAGCGCGATCCTGCGTGACGCGGCGGGGCGGCGGATGGGGGTCGTTCTCGTGCTCCACGACGTCTCGGAGCTGCGCCGCCTCGAATCGATCCGCCAGGACTTCGTCGCCAATGTCTCTCACGAGATCCGCACGCCGATCAGCGCGATCAAGGCCGCGGCCGAGACGCTCTTCGACGACCTGGAGTACGAGCCGCAGTCGCCGCAGGACCCCAAGACGCTGCGCAATTTCCTCGGGATCATCGCACGCCAGGCCGAGCGTCTGCACGCAATCGTTGAGGACCTGCTCTCGCTGGCGCGCATCGAACAGGGCAAGCGCGAGGACGCGATCGAGCTTATCGCTGAGCCGCTCTCGCCGGTGATTGCTGCGGCGGTCGAGACCTGCCAGGCCAAGGCCGACAAGAAGAACATCTCTATCCGCGTGGATTGCGAGTTCGGTCTTATGGCATCGATGGACCGCATGATGCTGGAGCAGGCCTTGATCAACCTGATCGACAACGCGGTGAAGTACAGCCCGGAGTCTGCGAAAGTCGAAGTCCATGCGCTCAAGACGCGCAGCGAGGTGAAGGTGACGGTTCTGGATGAAGGCCGGGGCATCGAGCCCGAGCACCTGCCGCGGCTCTTCGAGCGGTTCTACCGCACCGACCGGGCGCGAAGCCGGCAGATGGGCGGCACCGGGCTGGGCCTGTCGATCGTTAAGCATATCGCCGAGGCGCACGGCGGCCGGGTCAGCGTCGAGAGCCGCCCGGGTGTGGGCAGCACCTTCGTGCTCACGATCCCGCGATCGGATTGAGCCGGCGCGCCGTCTCCGTCTGCCAAAGCACTACAATCTGCCGGTCCACTCCTTAGATCAAGGGCCCAACATGCCGCGATACAAGACTCCGATCCTGCTTTGTTTGTTTGCTTGTTTTGCACTGCTGACCGCCTGCACGTCGACATCGCCTGTCGCGCGACAGGCGCTCTATGTCTCGTGCCACCAGGGCGAGCACGTGCTGGTCTACGAAATCGATAAAGCCACCGGCAAGCTCGCGGAGGTCCAGCGTCTGGAGATGCCCGGGCGTGTCGGACCGATCGCGCTGGCCCATGATGGCAAGCACTTCTACGCCGCGATGCGTGACCCCTCGCGTGTGATGCCCATGACGCGCAACACCGTCACCGGCGAGCTGTCCCCGCTTAAGGCCGCAGAGGTGCCCACCTACCCGACCTACCTCGACATCGATTCGACGGGTAATTTTGCGATCACCGCGTCGTACCGCGAAGGCGTTGTCTACACCTTCCGCATCAACGCCGACGGCAGCCTAGATGGCAAGCCGATCCAGACCACGAACACCGAGAAGACCGCTCACGCCTCGCTGATCGATCCGTCCAACCGCTTCGTCGACATCCCCCACACCACGCCCAACGCGATCTACCAGTTCCGGTTTGACGACACGCAAGGCAAGCTCCAGCCGATCCAGCCCATCGTTGTCAAGGGCGGCGGCAAGCCGAGCGACCCCGCGGGCCCAAGGCACTACACCTACCACCCGACGCTCGGCATCGTCTACATGGTCAACGAGTTGGATAGCTCTGTCAGCGCCTACCAGTGGGACCAGCGGACCGGCCGGCTGACACGGTTCCAATCCCTCACCACGTTGCCGATTGGCTTCAACGCGCGCAACACCTGTGCCGACATCCACGTGACCCCCAACGGCAAGTTTCTCTACGCCAGCAACCGCGGGCACGACAGCATCGCGGCCTACAAGCTGGACGAGGGCGGGCTGATGACCTTTATCGATTGGTTTAAGACCGAGGAGATGCCCCGCGAGTTCGCAATCGATCTCAACGGCCAGTACCTCTACGCCGCCGGCCTGCGCTCGCACAAGCTCGCAGCGTTCTCGATCGACTCGGGTACCGGCCGGCTGACCCGCATCGGCACGTACGACACGCCCGAGGCCCCGATCTGGGTCGAAGCGGTCGAGTTGGAGTAGACCCGATGGCTGGCCTCTTCGACGGCAGCAAACTCGAGCAGCCGGTGACCTGCCCGGCGTGTGGGGACGCGGCGGACGCCTGTACGTGCCCGCGCGATGCGACGGGTAACTTATGCCAGCCCAAAGATCAGCACGCCCGTGTCCGCCGTGAGAAGCGGCGGGGTAAGTGGGTCACCGTCGTCACGGGCCTGGACGCAGACGCGACCGACCTCAAGCAACTCGCCAAGACGCTGAAGGCCAAGTGTGCTTCCGGCGGCTCGGTCACCGACGACGGCGTCGAGGTCCAGGGCGATCACCGCGACGCGGTCGTCGCGCACCTCAAGTCGCTGGGCTACCCCGCCAAGCCAGCGGGGGGATGAGCCGGTCGCGATAACACCGGGCGGGAGCCCGTACGTGGATCGATATTGACCACGGCTGGCTGTATTTCAGATCGTTTGCGGCTCCATGCACGGGCTCCCGCCCGGTGTTATGACACATCGATTACCATGCGTTTTCGACCGACCCGCACACCGAGGACCCCCCATGCCTGCATTCCTGCACACCGTCCACTTCTGGCTCAAAGACGGGCTGACCGATGATGACAAGCACCACGTGCTCGAAGGGATCCGATCGCTGGCGGACAGCCCCAACGTCGCGCGGATGAGCGTACGCCTGCCTGCTGGCACCCCGCGCGAGGTCGTCGACAACAGCTATGACTTCCAATTGGTATGCGAGTTCGACTCCTCTGAGTTGCACGACGCGTACCAGTCGGCCGACGATGCGGCGCACCAGGCGTTCATCCAGAATTACAAGCAGTACTGGACCAAAGTGCAGATCTATGACTCGGTACGGGCCTGACGCCCGCTCCGCCGAGGCGTATGGAACAATCGGCCGGACCTGTGCGTTGAAATCGGTAGGGGTGCAGCCCTAAAATGCCGCCCACGGAGTGATCACCATGAAACAACACACGCTTGTCCTTGGAGCCACGCTCATGCTCTTCTCGTTCGCCGGTTTCTCGTGCAGCCGATACGACACGAACCCCGCGGAGGTGCCCGACCCGGCCAACGACGAGCCGCTGGTGGAGAACACCTCGGCCGACCCCGACGAGTCGACCGATCCGACGGCGGACCCCGCGACCGATACGGCGACCAGTGAAAACGCCACCCCTGAGCAGGTCGAGCTGCGCAAAGTCGTCCTGGCTGGGGGATGCTTCTGGTGTGTCGAGGCGGTGTACGAGCAACTCGATGGCGTGAGCGATGTCGAGTCGGGCTACGCCGGCGGCGATGCATCCACCGCGAACTACCGGGCCGTGTCCACTGGTCAGACCAAGCACGCCGAGGTCGTCCGAATCACCTACGACCCGTCGGTCATCACCTACGGCACGATCCTCAAGGTCTTCTTCACCACCGCACACGACCCGACGACCCTCAACCGACAAGGCGCTGACGTCGGCCCGCAGTACCGCTCCGCGATTTTTTACGCCAACGACAAAGAGAAGCAGATCGCCGGCGACTACATCCGGCTGCTCAATGAAGCCAAAGTCTTCCGTGACCCGATCGTGACCACCGTCGAGCCCTTGGACGCGTACTACCCGGCCGAGGGCTACCACCAGGACTATGCGAAGCAGAACCCCAACGACCGCTACATCCAGGGCGTGTCGATGCCGAAGGTCGACAAGACCCGCAAGGTCTACAAGGATCTGCTCAAAGACGGCGAGTAGCCGGCACAACCGGCACAGGCGGACCGGTGTGATTTAACTCCGAAGCGGTTTGTCCCGATAAGCCATTTGTCTAGTTGCTTGATGGAGGAGTTCGTTTTGCGCGCCCGTCGTGGCTTTAGTCTGATTGAGCTCGTGCTCGTGGTGATGATCATCGGAGTCATCGGCGCGATCGCGATCCCGCGCATCTCGCGCGGCGCAGAGGGTGCGAGCATCAACGCGTTTGTCAAAGAGATCAACGCCCTCGCGTTGGTGATCGAGCAGTATCAACTCGAGACGAACAAGCCCATCAGTGATTCGTCGACCGGTATTTTCCCCAGCGAGTTGAAGGGCTACCTCCACGAGAACGCCTGGGCGGGGGAAACCCCTTTAGGCGGGGAATGGGACATCGAGCGCAACGACAATGGAGTCGGTCTGGCCATCGGGATCCATTACCAGCGGGGCGGCGACGAGACAGAGCGGCTCAGGCAGGCCGACGCCATCCTGGACGATGGCAACCTGAAGACCGGGGTCTTCCGAAAGCTTGGAGCCAACCGATACTACCTGGTGCTAGAAGAGGCGCGCTCGGCGGGTGTTAACAATGTCGAGATTAACGGGGGCGTTCAGCCAATCGTTCCGGTTGTTAATTAGGCAACAGCCAGAACCCCAACAAGCACCCGTCATGTCTCGTCTTCCGCGACAACGATCAGTCGGTCATCCGGCGTGAGGTTGTAGCGTGAGTTCTTCTCGGGGATGAGCGTGACGCCGAAGTTTTTGTCGATCGCGCTTTCGAGCTCGGTGATCTTGACCCCGATGCAGACTTCTTCTCGCTTCTGTGCGATAGCCATCATGTCCGCGAAGCTGTACTCGCCGGGCAGGTCGTTGAAGTACAGCGATGCGGGCTTGAGGTAGATCTCGCTGCCGTCCTCTTCGAAGATGTCGTCGTAAACGTCTTTGATCGACTGCTCCTCGCTGATCTGTGAGAGCAGCATCGAGATCAGCCGGTTTGACACGATGAAGTCGTTCACGCCGGCCCGCGCGACCAGCTCCATGTTGTCCGAGTCCATGACCTCGGAGATGAGCTTGGTGTTGGCCGCCTCGTCGGGGAAGGCCTCGAAGATTCGGCGCAGTTGCAACAGGATGATGATCGTTTCCGAGTCGGTGGTCTCGGGGTCCGAGGCGCTGCCGCCCTGGCTGAAGATGATGATGTTGTCGTAATTGAAAGGCCTGATCTCGATGAGCGACTCGGGCCGCAGCGGGTCCGCATCGATGATCGTCAGTTCGAGCGTGGTCAGTTCGTTCTTGAGCTGCTCAACGTGTTCGATGACCGCAGGTGAAGGGTTGGGGAGCATGATGTCGATGCGCGAGCCCTCGAGGACGTAGTCGGCGTACTCGCGGATGACGACCGGCGTCTTGGCGTTCCAGCCGATGAGCAGCTCGTGCTCGACGCGTTGCTCGCTCTTGCCCCCAGCCAATTCGTATTCCTGGGGTGTCGTAACGGCCTTGTCCTGAAATTCGATCGTCGAGTCGTCGTCAGCGACAATCAACACATCGTCGCCATTATGGATCGGCGTATCAGCGGGGGGGTTGACCATCAGTTTGCCGTCGGCCCGGCGAATCCCCATCAACACGCCATCGGGGAACCGGTACAACGCCTCGCCGAACGTGATGTCGTTCCACTGCACGTCGTCCTCCGAGCCGTGGAAGTACATCTCGCAGCCGTCGAACGACATGATCTCGTTGTACACCACGCTCAGCCCGATCGACCGGGACGTCTGCACCAGAATCTTCGCCAAGACGTCCAACCCATCGACCGTCGTCACCTCGTCGGAGATGTCGTCCGCAACGATCCGGCTGCGCTCGTTAAACAACTCGGAGACGATATTCATCTCCTGGCCCTCGGCCTTGCTCGCCAAGACACCCAGTACCGTCTTGATCACCCGCGTGTCGCTCGCGCCTTTCTCCTCGTGCGATTCCGCGTCCGAGCAGTAGGGCAACACGATCACCGACTTGCACGTCTTGACCGACACGATGTCCAGGTTGACCAGCGAGCTGATCTTGCCCGACCGTGTCACGACCTTGGTGTTCTCCGTGTCGGGCATGTGCACCGCGAGATAGTCGTCCATCTCCTCCTTGTCTTTCTCCGAGAGGATGACGACGCAGGGGTTGTCTTCGGACTCGTTGGCGATGATCAGCTCGCGGAGGATCTCGGGGACGCGCTCGCCCCAGCCGAGGATGAGGGTGTGCCCCTTCTCGATGACCTTGGAGTGCCCCTTCTTGAGTTGGCCGATCTTCTGGTCCAGCGCGGTAGTGATAAACGCGATGAGCATGGACAAGATCACGACGCCCGCGATGCCCGCCATGATCGCGGGGACCTTGTAAAGCGCGTGGGACTTGACGTCCTGGTTCATGTTGCCCGGGTCGGTCATCGCCAACCAGATGATGTAGACCTGGCCGAACAGATCCATGTCGCGCTCGTCCGCGTGCGCAGGCAGGATAAAGTAGATTCCCAGGCGCACCACGGCGATCACCGAGAGCAGCGCGACGAAGACCACGACCAGCGAGATAAAGATCGACGAACCGCCGCGGGCCATGAACGAGTCAAAGCGGTAGCGTGCAAGCTGCTTGAAAGTGTGGTCGGCCACGGAATCCCCACAAGTCAGAAGATACAAGACAGGCGAAGTGAGATCATACAGGCACTGGCCCGGATCCGGTAGGGCATTGATTCAGGGAACCGGGCCTCCGCACTCGTTATGCTGTCTGATCGATACCCCTTTTGTATTTCGCCTTTCGTGATCTTGCTTTGAATCAGCACCTCACTACACCCGACTCCGCAGCGACCCGCGTGGGCAAGTGGTCGCTGTTTTTCGCGCTCGCGTACGCCGTGCAGGGTTTCGCCCAGAGCACAGGCATCCTGCTGCAGCCGATCGATTACTTCTACAAATCGGTCCACGAGTACGACCCGCAGAAGCTCGCGGCGCTGAGCTTCTGGATCGGCTTCCCCTGGTACATCAAGCCGGTGTACGGCCTGCTCGCCGACTTCATCCCGGTGTTCGGCTACCGTCGGCGGAGCTACCTGATCTTGTCGTGCGTCGTGTCGTTCGCCGCATTTACACTGCTCTTAGGGATCACCGATCCAATTTTGTTGGCGTGGGCGCTGGGGATGACCGCGCTGTGCACAGCGGTCGGCGACGTCATGGTCGATGCTCTGATGGTGGAGCACGGCCAACGCCTCAACAAGATCAAGCACTTCCAGAGCATCCAGTGGATCGTGCTGAGTATCCTCGCGGTGCTCGCAGCGCTGGGCGGCGGTGAGCTGACCGAGTACGCCAAGCAGACGGGTAACGCGCACCGCGCGGTGCAGATCGCCGCGATGATCGCGTTGGCCGGGCCGGTCATCCTTCTGGTCGCGACGCTGTGGATCGTGCGCGAGCCCAGGTCGCAGCTCAACCGTGAGGGCCTGGCCAGCACGGGCAAGGGCCTGCGTCAGGCGCTGACGTCCAAGCCGCTGCTTGGTGTGTTTGTCTTTGTCTGCATGTTCTGGTTCCAGCCGGGCATCGCCAAGACGATGTACGTACACGCGACCGAGACGCTTGAGATCAGCGAGCGTGCATGGGGCCTGTCCGACGCGTTCGCCAAGGGCGGGTACATCCTCGGTGCGGTGCTCTACCTGACCGTACTTGGCCCGCGGCTGAGCACACGGCAACTGGCCATACTCAGCGTGCTTATCTACGGCGGGATCACTTTCGGCTACCTGGGCCTGCGCGACGCGACGACGCTCTACGTCCTCGCCTCGGTCTACGGCGTGTGCTACATGATCAGCATCCTGACGCTTATGTCGCTGGCGGCCGAGGTCTGCCCGCGCCGCGTCGAGGGCTTTGTCTTCGCCTTCCTGATGGGCGTGATGAATTTCGTGCGGATGGGCTCGGATTGGGTTGGCGGCGTGCTCTACGGAAAGATCAAACCCGTGTACGACGGGGAAGTCACCGAAGGCCTCTGGGCATCGCTAGGCGGGATGGCCCACCCGGTCGATCCACTGATCGTGATTTCCGGCGTGGTCACGCTGCTGGCGTTGCTATTTATCCCGCTGCTGCCCAAGCGCGAGCATACCGAGGACGTGCCGATCGAAGCGGTGTGACCCTTCTTGCGTTCGCTGCCTGTGTTCACTCTGATTGGAAGGTCAGGCAAATTTGGGAATTGGGGAAAAGCAAGGTCCAGTAATACAGCCTCGTGTGTAAAACTTTGATTCGCCTTCCATCAATTCCGCGTTAGTCTTTGTGGATGGTGCGCAGGTACCTCTGGAAGTCTTCGTTTTTTCTTTCGGTCATCTTTCTGGCCGTTGGTTTCCAATTGTTCGCTCATGGGATCGATACGGGCGAGCAGCATACGCACTATCGCTATGAGCAGCTCAAGCTCTACCCGGGCGATCCGCCGGGCGAGCCGACGTGGGACAAGGACGAGCCGGTCCCCGAGATGCAGATCACAAATCGTGGCAGCTACAAGTTCGTGCACGAGCCCGTGCTGGATATCTACCACACCGATACGGAGGACAGCAGCGGTGCGGCCGTCGTGATCTGCCCTGGCGGGGGCTACGGCGGACTGGCTTATCAGCACGAAGGCGTCGCGGTCGCAGAGTGGCTCAACAGCCACGGCATCACCGGCGTCATCCTTCGTTACCGCATGCACCCGTACCGCCACCCCGTCCCGATGATGGATGTGCAGCGTGCGCTGCGCACCGTGCGTGCCAACGCCAAGAAATGGAAGCTCGACCCCAAACGCATCGGCGTGCTCGGGTTCTCGGCCGGCGGCCACCTCGCCTCAACCGCGACCGTGCATCATGCGGACGCCGACCCCGATTCAGACGACCCGATCGAGCGCGTCACCAGCCGACCGGACTTCTCCGTGCTGGTGTACCCGGTGATTACGCTGCGCCCGCCGCACGCACACATGGGCTCGCGTAAGAACCTACTGGGGCCGGACCCAAGCGATGAATTACTCGACTTTATGAGTACTGAAAAACAGGTTGGCAAGAAGACCCCGCCGACGCTCCTCGTGCCTTCAAAAGACGACAGGG
>Ga0213866_10001168_pt1 | contig 19805 bp, 35 predicted proteins | sample PICome_11_FD_160079 | JGI IMG/M metagenome (GOLD analysis project Ga0213866, IMG submission 160079) | Coastal seawater microbial communities near Pivers Island, North Carolina, United States - PICO284 | ecosystem: Environmental > Aquatic > Marine > Coastal | place: USA: North Carolina...
CCATGATCCATACGGTCTAATGGACACGGTAAATGGTGGCTATATTGCTCGCGGTCCAACAGACGGTCGATCCGTCAAATACAAGTGGCAGTACATTATACCACGTTGGGATCTTGGCCCTGGGGATCATGGTTGGTATTGGTTAATCGGTTAGTGGTTGGGTACACAGTGGTTGGGTACACAGTGGTTGGGTACACCTGAATGTCATTGATATAAATCTCATACTTGTAAGAGCTGTACGCACTATCGTCGTTTATATCTGTGATGCCATTCTCTTCAAAGAAGTACATCCAATCATGCACATCTCGCCTATCTCCAGTCTCCTTATCAATTGCTATGAGTCGAATCATGTAGTCAAAAAAGCTGTGTTGCTGAATCCTAGCATATTCTGAGAATTTAATCGAGTAAGTCGCTTATCTTGCAGAGCTCAAACTCTATGTGGGGGGCTGCTTCCTTCAACTTTAGCGTGGTGCTCTCTTTGAGATCCTCGAAATCAGCAGCTCCGTGAGAGCGGAGTACATCTAACAAGAACACAACTGCATTTAGCTTTTCCATAATGGACTCTTTATCCTCGTCTTGACCGATCTCACCAATAAGACCATTTATGTGGGACACAACCTCCACCTCGTCCTGCCAGGTAAACACATTCTCATTATCTGGTGATGGGAGTAACATCTTTTCCGCTTCTGGGTGTGGCACAGAAGAGAGATGATCAACCCATGCTAGAATTCTTTGTAAAGAGATAGCTACCAAACCCCTAAGACCACCAATCCCAGCTAGGGTAAGTGCCACAAAAAAACCAAATACCCACAGCACAAGTCCCACAAAGCGTAGAACCAGAACTGCAGGTAGACAAACAAAGACAAGAGCCAACAACCGAAAAACTGATCTTAAGATAGCCATAAGCAAACCGTACCTAATGAAGACTTCCAAATTCTAGCACATTCTCAGCAAATTCTAACATCTTGGCAGCATGAGCAAGCATAGTGCAGTCTTATGGGTGCCGAGAAAATAGCCACAGTGTTTCCGGGATACTACTTCGACAGCGGGGGTGTGCTCCACGCCGAGAAAGGGGTATTGCGCCCTAGCCAATTTTACTGCCAATACCGTAGAGGGGTTTATTACTATTTACGCCCTGTGGGGTTTGGTTGTGGTGTGTTTGTGAGCAAGAAGAATCTTGATTCACTCTACGGGTATAACTGAGAACCTATAATACGCAAGAGACCACGATCTCTAGGGAAGTAAATCTGAAAATCTCCGTTGTAGTTATTAACTTCAAGTGCTCTATTATATCTCTCACTAAAGTTAACGTAAAAAATCAGCCCAGCATTCTTTGGAGCTGTGCTATTATACAGAACTCCATATCTAAAAGGACCAATTGTTTTCCACTTAGTGCTCAAAGATGGTGGGTCATTTAGATACAACTCAAGTGATGGGGTATTCGGAATGAATGCTTTGTAAGAACATAACAAGCCTCCTTTTGGATAATTACCTGCAGGTTGTATCTCTATAATATCACTAATTGATTTGTCTAAAGCTAGATAAGGCTCTTCATGTGTCAGTGCTAACTTAAAAACTTGGTCTTGAAATGGGTCGTGGATACCCCTACGAATGTCCTGGTAAAAAGAATGAAAATTCTTTGGTTCTAAGTAGCTCATAAGTGTGGTGTTTTTTGAGTGAGATTAGTTGATTGACTTTAGGTGGGAGTACATGTGTTGCTGGGGACATACAGCCAAAAGCTATATGTAACATTACGTCTAATAAAATGGTTATTCGGGTCATGATCCCATGTTGCTCCCACCCGGATAAGTGGTGCAGATCTATGTGGTAAGGAGTAACTCATTTGAGAAAAACAAGCACCGTAACATGGATCACCGTATAGTTTTAGCGGGCCATGCGCATTCCAAAGGGCCTCCCAAACTTCTTCAGTAGTGGTCTCAAGGTCATAATCCACAAGCTGAACCTCTTGAGTGCTGACCACTAGATACTAGCATATCTGACCAACCAGTGGCTTGAGCAAACAGCTCCCATCCCTCGGAATCATCCAAATAGAATGTGTCCAGAAGGTGCTTAAGGGGAGCTGTGGGGCCACGAAAACCACACGAGCATCGGATGCCGGTGTTGTCACTTTCTGGGCATTGCCAGACAGACAAAAGATGAGCCATGTTGCAGTGTGGGCAGTTCATCGTTATTCATTGAGTAGTGTAATAAAGTCTCATTGCGCAAGGTGTAGTTCAGATTTATCAAACATAACATTGCAGCTAGACATGCAAGCATAGTCAGACCTCAAAGGGAGCAAATCAAAACACAGCCACAACTGTACTTTATGCCAAATCTCCCCGTTAAATTCAGCGGCATAGGGCTCAACACAGTGTTTAATGTAAGTAGGCCCAACAGTGTCTAGCAAATATTGCCATTCTTCAGCATCAATCTGGATATACACATAATCGTTAATGTTAAACTTCACTAGATTCTCAGAATTGAGTGTTTTCATGGGTGTGTGGGCTATACGGATTAGGTGTTGGAGATACCCGATCCCTGTAGATGGTTGAGCAGGATCGGGCTTGGTAGGTATGTTAGCCGATAAAACTGCTTACCGTTGGCCGTGGTGGTTGGTTTGTCAGCAACCTCTAATAAATATGTTTTAACTCCCCACTCAAGCACCTTGTTAATAACCTGCTTGTTGTACTGTGGCATACCACGATCAATCATGTAAGCATCCGCCTCTCTACTAGCATCATATAGCTCTACTACCTTATTAAGCACCGCCATACGTTGAGACCTTGGCTTCAACTCAGACAATGCCTTACGACTAATCTTATCAATTTCATCGGCATCCGGCAACTCAGCATCAAGATCATCTGAGGTCACTGTAGTAGCTGACACATCTACTAAGCGGAACTTAGCCCCGGAGATAACATCGTAGGGGCCAATTTCTCCTTCTATAGTGTCGTAGCTAATGTCCGACTCCAGTGTTACCTGTGTCTCCGGCAACAGACGCCCAGAAAGATTGATTATGCGATACGGAGACCTAGATTCATTATGGGGCTTATCGCCCTTGCTTTGCGGGGTCTCAATCGTCACTAGCGCATCCACGGCACCCGGAAGAGCACCACTACCACGAAACGCATTGACCATACCATTTTCAGCGGAACCACCCTTATTGAGGTGGTGAATTACCACTACGGATGCCGAGGGATCAACAGCTTGAATAGATGCCCGCAGATCGTATAGAACATCCGCTGCTACAGATGTGTTCTCGTCTATGTCTAAATTGCGGCAGATACTGCGCAAACAATCAACAACGAACAACGCTCCTTTGTGCTGACCAGCTAGTTTTGAGATATATTCAATACCCTGTTCTGTAAGATCCAAGTGGTTAATAATTGTAACATGCTTCAATATCTCTACCATTTCCGCTCTGGTTAAGTGCTGTTTAAGTGCAACGTCAAAATACGATGCTGTGATCTTCCACGGCTGGTCGTCACTAAACACGAATACGTGTGCGGGTGCCGAGCCAGATAGCCCCTCAAACGGGTCCAAGCCCGCCATTAAGCGTGCTGCAGCATTTGCCAATAGGAATGTCTTACCAACCTTCGGGGAGCCCCCCAGGAGCGTCACAAGGCCCCTTGGAATGAACTTCTCAATAACCCATGCACCGTTGGGCGCACTTTCGGCACCCGCTATAATCTCTTCACCTGATACCTCAACAAGTGCATCGTCAGCGCGTAGATGCTCCAGTATGTATTCTTTTAGACGCTGATCAACAAACTTACGACTCTTCAACGGAGAGCCGTACATTTCGTTCACCTCGTACCCTATGTTTGTGCGGTGCAGCTTGTCCTCTACGGTCAACACCAAATTACGTAAAATGTCCTCTACGGCATACATACGCTCACGGTAAGTGAGTGTTTTTGCATCTTTTGGATCACGAGGTTTGAAGCTCTTCTCCAGCCGCATTGCGTGCGCAAACAGGTACCCAAGGCCAAGTGGATGCTTTGTTCGGGTGCCGGAAAGACTCTTGCACCATGTAAGTGGATCTTGTTTCTCACGGCGAAGATCATCGTTATACCATCTGCTACGCTCCAGTAGTTCGGCTGCTTTCTCGGCACCCAATTCGTTTACAATACAGACAACAATTTTTTGACAATTCTCGTATGTTCCACCGCCAATCACACGATACCACTGCTCATCTGGGTCATCAGCCAGAATGTTGAGTGCATCAATAATGCGTTGTTCCTCTGGCGGGTTAATTCCGTTGGGGATTATTGGTGTGTTGTCTCTTTGATCTTCAGGAAGCTTGGGTAGGTACAACTCAAACTCATCAACGTCAATCCAGTCACAGACAGGTGGGATGGGCTTATTTATTTTACAGCGGGTGCCGGTAAGAGGGTGGGTGTACCCAGGAAGGCGCATAACTTGTCCTGGATCTGCCAAAGTTGTGTCGCTATCAAGTAGTAAAGCAAGGCGTTTCTGGAGTTCTGTGAATTTGTCTGGATGAATCAGCGCATTTAAGAGCCAATAGTAATGATACGACTTGTTACCTGTGTCCACGACAAAGCTTGGATCTGGTAATAGTCCGTGATCAACCAAATTCTGCACCCGTTGTGCGCTGACTCTTTTGTTTTCTTCTGGATCCTTGCACAGACTATCGTGCTCCGCAAACAACGCAGGACAGGACGTGACGGTATCGTTACGGGTGCCGCCATTATTGACAACAAAGAACACGCTATCTGTGGCTGAGTTTATTTGCGCACTGGGCAGCTCTGGCAGCAATAAATTCTCCCCCTTAGTGGAATCTACCCACTCACCTATTTTTTCGTTGAACTTTTTACACGGCCTAATGACTCGCACATACGTCTCGTTTGGGTCTTTACCGAGAAGTTTAATTAGCTCAAGTGCTTGTTCAAAGGAAGGGGTGTTTTCTTTAGTAATGGGCTCTTCTTCTAGTGGAGCCTCATCAAACCAAGCATCTGTGACTTCTGGTTGTGTGCCTCGATCAAGGTTGTCAGTCATAGGACCTCAAAAGATGTAATTCTGAAAGTTTTTAGAGTGTTGGTGCTCGCTGACCGCACTTTAGCGCACAGTTGGCTGGGAGTGCTGCCTGAAGAAGAACTTGGTCTAAAGATCTCTTCAATTACTCCCTCTTCGCCTTTACAGGCATACAAGATTAGATTTCTTTCTGGAGTTTCATCTATTCGATGTATATCCCGAAGCAACCTAACGTGGTCTCCTGGTTTTAAGTGTCGAGTTCCCATTTGTGCTCGCTATGTACGGGTGCCGAGAGAAAAAAATCAAACAATTGTGCGGACACTTTTCGCAGCGTCACTCACAGAATCTATTGCGGGTTGTACCGCATTCACCAGTACAAGGAGCTTATGGGTAATCATCTCAACAACGCTTTCGTAATTTATAACTGTCCCCGCCAAATATGGATATGCGTTATGCTTGGGTGTACAATGGGTATGAAAAGTGATGTTGAACTTTGAGTCTGAATCTATTGGAGCGCACTTAAAATTAAACCAAGCTTCATCCACACCAACATAACTATCAGTAACACACCACATATGGTGGCCTTTGCTTATTGAGTACAATATACTTAGTGCCTCCCTCCTGTGGTTAGCAGTAAATCCCAACAATTTATGTGACAGATAAGTATCAAGCTCTGTTTTGAGCTGCTTTAGCAGGGTTGGGTTGTTGGGTGTCATCTTTTGTCTGTCGGATGCTTGGTGATCGTAGCACACCGGGCATCCCTGTGGGTGCCTGAGTTATTTTAGGGCCTCTGTAGCACGCAAGAGTCTAGGTTCCATCAACTCAACAGCATCTGTGGCTGCTTTGAGTAGTCCGGGCGCTAGTAATCTGATATTTTTAAGAACTGAATAAATGCTATCTGGAGCATGGCTACTTGTTGGGTACTCCTTCTTGTCTAAGTCGCTACTTACTAAAACTTCAAAATTTAGATTATACTCCCCGTTGAATGTGAATCCTTTCACTTTGTCGCTAAAGAACTTAGCAAACAACTTAGCAGTAACTGAGTATGGGCCTACTGACAGGATCTCCAAATCCCAAAGAATGCCGTTACGCCAATGAATTCTGAGATTTGGATAATTTTCAGGCTCTAAATTTGAGCGCCTCAATCGCATATTGAAATGGATTTGATCGAGATTAGTGTGGATTTGGTCGAGATTAGTGTCCTTGGGAACTGAAAGAGTAAAATCGCTCATTAGTGCTGAATGCATGTGCCCACACATCTTAGCACATTTTTCTCGGCACCCGCTCTGGCGAAGACATTAAAAAGAATTTGTTGTTATTGTTGTTGTTGTAGCCGTTGTTACAGAAGCTGTCGGCAGACACAGTACGGGCTACTGAGAACGTGGGAACGTAGGCGGGAAGTTACTGCACGTGCTTCGTTTGAGGGGTGTTGGTGGTAACCGCCGGGGTTATCCTCGTTGGCAGAGAACCCGATGGGCCGCACTACTACAACAACATTTCTAACGAAAAAGTCGCTTACGCTCCATGGGTGGTACAGTGTACTGTTTGGTGATGTGTGTGAGCGGAAGTGATCTGTGTGGCTTTCGTACGAACGTTACTTAATCACGGAAACGGTGCTTTGTCTGTATCGGTTGTTACAGGTGGTGCTGAGACCCCTTGCGCTGTAAGGGCATTAGTGTTTCTTATTGGGTATATTAAATTTGCTAATGTGCTAATTACCTCGATTGGCGGGTTTTGTATTGTATAGTCCCTTTGTCCGCACCTGTGAATCCACTGATGGAATCAGACCTTCCCTATGGCTACGAGATAGCCAGCACTTGCTATGTTTCTCGGCGCGGTGGCTCGTGGCTCTACGACCCCAGGTACTGCCGCTCGGCCTACCGCAGCAGGATCCCCCCGGACGACCGCTACAACTCCGTCGGTTTCCGCGTCTGTTGCCCAAAAACAAAATCTGGAGAAGTGAAATGACTAAGTGGGTATTACTGCGCGGTGGTTCGTGGGTTGACAGCCCCTGGAACTGCCGCTCGGCCTTCCGCAACTGGGACTCACCCGGCAACCGTGGCAGCACCCTCGGTTTCCGCGTCTGTTGCCCAGCACCAAAATCTGGAGGAGTGAAATGACTAAGTGTACTGTACGGACCGGACCGGACCGGAGCAAGTCACACACAGGGCTACGTCCCGCCTTGATGCAAACCTCTCTAAGTGCAGGTCAGTCCCTGCACTGGAGGGATTACCTGATACCCGAGGCAATGCCTCAACTCCAAACCATGAAAACAACAGGAACCATGACAAGGCGCATGGAAATGCGGGTTGACGATGCTTTTGTTACAACTGTAACCCAACTTGCACAGTTAACGCATCAGAGCAAAGCTGAAGTCCTTAGAGATGCACTGAATCTCTATCATCGAGCCGTCAACGAATACAACAAAGGAAGAGGTATCGTCTTTAAGGAGATTAATCAAGATATATTGCTGCGCGGTGGTGCGTGGTACAACTACCCCAGGAACTGCCGCTCGGCCGTTCGCATCGGGGGGCGTCCGGACCTCTGCGTCCTCCCCATCGGTTTCCGCGTCTGTTGCCCAGCAACAAAATCTGGAGGAGTGAAATGACCAAAAGTATATTGGTGCGCGGTGGCTCGTGGGTCGTCAACCCCTGGCGCTGCCGCTCGACCGACGGCAGCTGGTACCACCCGGACAACCGCAGCAACTCCTTCGGTTTCCGTGTAGTGTGTGCTACAGACAAGAAACCTATTGAACGTGTACCCCTGCGCGGTGGCTCGTGGTACGGCATCCCCAGGAACTGCCGCTCGGCCTTCCGCCTCAGGGATCACCCGGACAGCCGCGACTACGCCTTCGGTTTCCGTGTAGTGTGTGCTGCACCTAGTAAACCCATTGAATGTGTACCACTGCGTGGTGGTGCGTGGGACTTCTACCCCTGGGGCTGCCGCTCGGCCTATCGCCTCAGGTACCTCCCGGACAACCGCGACGTCACCATCGGTTTCCGCGTCTGTTGCCCAGCACCAAAAGTTAACCAATTCACAACAGACATCTCACTCTAATTATGCAGGAAACAATGTGGTCTGTTCCGTCATCCAGATACAGTTGGATTCACCTTCTACGGAAACTCGAACAAGCTAGACAACAATGCGTCACCGTCAACCCCAAGTTCACACGACTTCCGCGTGAATACCAACCAATGTATGATTGGACAAGAAGTTGGCAGACAGATGCACTAGCACAAAAATCTGAGAAAGCTCGTGCTAGACGTAGCTCTAAAAGTAAAACAACACCAGTTCAACAGAAGTCTGGAGAAACCAAATGACCAAGTGTACATTGCTGCGCGGCGGTACCTGGGGCAACACCCCGGTCAATTGCCGCTCGGCCTACCGGCTCCACAACCCCCCCTCCAATGCCTCCCACTACGTTGGTTTTCGTGTGGTCTGTGTTGCAGACAAGAAACCCATTGAACGTGTACCCCTGCGCGGTGGTTCGTGGTGCTACGTCGGCCCCAGGAACTGCCGCTCGGCCTTCCGCAGCAGGAACCTCCCGGACCTCCGCCTTGACACCGTCGGTTTCCGCGTCTGTTGCCCAGCACCAAAATCTAGAGAAACCAAATGACTAAGTCTGTATCATTGCGCGGTGGCTCCTGGCTCAACAGCCCCAGGAGCTGCCGCTCGGCCTACCGCGTCCTCGACGACCCCGGCAGCGTCAGCAGCAACGTCGGGTTCCGCGTGGTCTGCAATGTAGACCAGAAACCCATTGAACGAACACCCCTGCGCGGTGGCTCGTGGGACGACCTCCCCAAGCACTGCCGCTCGGCCTTCCGCGCCCAGCCCCACCCGGACGACCGCGACGTCTCCTTCGGGTTCCGCGTGGTCTGCCCAGCTCAACAAAATCTGGAGAAGTGAAATGACTAAGTGGGTATTAATGCGCGGCGGTGCCTGGAACAACCACCCGGTCAATTGCCGCTCGGACTGCCGGAACCTCACCCACCCCTCCAATGACAACCGCCTCATTGGTTTTCGTGTGTGTTGTCTGCCCGACAAACCACCCCCACACCCCGTAGTCATGCGCGGTGGCTCGTGGTACAGCAGCCCAAGGTACTGCCTCTCGTCCTACCGACTCGGGCCTCGCCCGGACCCCCGCATCAGCACCATCGGTTTTCGCGTGGTTTGTGCTGCACCTAGTAAACCCATTGAACGAGCACCACTGCGCGGTGGTGCGTGGTACTACGGCCCCGGATTCTGCCACTCGGCCTGCCGCTTCGGGTCCCACCCGGACTTCCGCTACATCTCCATCGGTTTCCGCGTCTGCTGTTCCGCACATGAGCGCACCAATCCACGCAACCCTGTGCTACAATTCGATTGTCCACAAACACACGACCAACCGCATCACACACCAATGAACATCGAAATCGTTACTCAACAGGCTGTCTCGCTTGATCTTGCGGAGATTCCTGCTGGTGAATTCAACATGGGCAGCGAGTCGGGCTCTTCTGACGAGCGCCCCGTACATAAAGTGACCTTTGCCGAGCCGTTTCTAATGAGTGCAACAGCCATTACGCAACAGCAGTGGCGTGAGGTTGTAGACCAACCACACCCCGAGGGTAAAAAGTGGGACCGTGATTTGGACCCGGATCCTTCCTATTACAAGGGGGATAATAAGCCTGTGACCAACGTCAACTACTATGATTGTTTGGAGTTCTGTAAGCGTCTTTCTGTTCTGACTGGCAAAGACTTCACTCTCCCATCTGAAGCTCAGTGGGAATACGCTTGTCGTGCGGGTACTGACACGGCGTATAACGTCGGAGACGTGCTGACTAAAAAAGACGCGAACTTTGACGCTAATGAGCCGGTGGATGTAGCGTCGTACGCACCGAACGATTGGGGACTGTATGACATGCACGGCAACGTGTGGGAGTATTGTTTGGATCGCTGGTATGCGAGCTACAACGGTGCTCCTACTGATGGGAGTGCTCGGCTGTGACTCTTAGCTCAAGAGTGATGCTGCGCGGCGGTGCCTGGAGCCTCCACCCGGTCAATTGCCGCTCGGCCTCCCGGAACCTCAACCACCCCTCCGATGCCTTCCACGACCTTGGTTTTCGTGTGTGTTGTCTGCCCGACAAATCACCCCCGCACCACGTAGTCATGCGCGGTGGCTTGTGGCTCAACGACCCCTGGTACTGCCGCTCGGCCGGCCGCTTCGGGCCCCTCGCGGACATCCGCCCCTACTCCATCGGTTTCCGCGTCTGTTGTCTAGCACCAAAATCTGGAGAAGTGAAATGACTAAGTGTGTATTACTGCGCGGCGGTGGCTGGTTCAGCCACCCGGTCGATTGCCGCTCGGCCTTCCGGGGCTCCTCCCACCCCTCCAATTCCGGCCACCTCATTGGTTTTCGTGTGGTTTGTGCTGCACCTAGTAAACCCATTGAACGAGCACCACTGCGCACTGACGGGGGTGCTCGGTTGTGACTCTTGACTCAACTGTGATGCTGCGCGGCGGCTCCTGGGACAACCTACCCAGGGTCTGCCGCTCGGCTGACCGCCTCGACGACTACCCCGGCAGCGTCGACGACAACGCCGGTTTCCGCGTGGTCTGCAATGCAGACAAGAAACCCATTGAACGTGTGCCACTGCGCGGTGGCTCGTGGTACGGCTACCCCAGGGACTGCCGCTCGGCCTATCGCGGCAGGGACCACCCGGACGGCCGCTACTTCACCTTCGGTTTCCGCGTGGTCTGTGTTGCAGACAAGAAACCCATTGAATGTGTACCAATGCGCGGTGGCTCGTTGATCAGCTTCCCCTGGAACTGCCGCTCGGCCTACCGCAACAGGAACCGCCCGGTCATCCGCCTCGGCACCATCGGTTTCCGCGTCTGTTGTCCAGCAACAAAATCTGGAGAAGTGAAATGACCAAGTATGTATTACTGCGTGGTGGCTCGTGGGACGACGTCCCCTGGTTCTGCCGCTCGGTCTACCGCTTCATGCTCCACCCGGACAACCGCAACGACGCCATCGGTTTCCGCGTCTGTTGCCCAAAAACAAAATCTGGAGAAGTGAAATGACCAAACATACATTACTGCGCGGCGGTTCCTGGGACTGCCGCCCGGTCGCTTTCCGCTCGGCCTACCGGCTCCACCTCCTCCCCTCCCTTGCCAACCACGACGTTGGTTTTCGTGTGTGTTGTCTGCCCGACAAATCACCCCCGCACCACGTAGTTATGCGCGGCGGTGCCTGGTTCAACCACCTGGTCTATTGCCGCTCGGCCTGCCGGTACTGCATCAACCAGGGCAACGCGAACGACAACCTCGGTTTCCGCGTGGTCTGCAATGCAGACAAGAAACCAATTGAGCAAGTGACGCTGCGCGGTGGCTCGTGGCACTTCGACCCCAGGGACTGCCGCTCGGCCTACCGCGACTGGGACCTCCCGGACATCCGCATCAACCCCGTCGGTTTCCGCGTCTGTTGCCCAAAAACAAAATCTGGAGAAGTGAAATGACCAAAAGTATATTGGTGCGCGGTGGCTCGTGGAACAACTTCCCTAGGAACTGCCGCTCGACCTACCGCGACGGGCTCCACCCGGTCAACCGCAACGGCGCCATCGGTTTCCGCGTAGTTTGCTCTCCCGATAAGCCACCCCTAGATTTCGTAGCTATACGCGGTGGTTCTTACTCTAATACTCCTTTGTGCTGTTGTTCGATTTTCCGCTCTCCCACAGAGCCTTATGATTGTTATGAATCTTGGGGATTTCGTGCAGTTTGCAATGCAGAGCCGTGATTTTTGAAGACTGTGCTAAGGAGATTATTCAGCACCACCTTGAGCACAATGAGTTCGTTGTTGATATGGATGGGTTTGTTTACTTCTGGCCAGAAAAAGCATCTGGCCACTTTAACTCTGCACAACTGAGCATTATTGCTGATGAACTTGACAGACGAAACTCTGCCTGGCAGCAAGAACTTGATGCTTACTTTTCTAAACACACTAACTGATCATGAAACTATTTCAGTACGACCAACACCCTAATCGTGAAGATTCTTACATTGTTGTGGATAAATCTTGGCGGTTTTTTATCTTCGGTAAAAGGTCAGCCGTGAAGGTGGAATATAGTTGCGAGACACGCGTGCTAGAAACCAGGTATTTTCCTAGTGTTATTCTGACTCTAGGCGGTTATCTGCTGTTTCAGCTAAGTGCGACATGGGCATTCAAAGACAAAGACATTTACGTTAGTTTTGACGTTTTCGACAAACATCCATGGTGGGACAGTGATAGACGTTAAACAAATCCGTAATTTACATCGTGATCCAGATATTATGGAGCTTGTAGACTCCCTGCGCGATCTTGGGCTAAGCAGGCGTGATATCGAGCCAATTCTAGGGGTGCCGGGGATTGGCCCATTTCAGGTCAACCAGCTAGTGCGTTTAAGCAACCATGCTGCTAGACTACGTAAGCACTTTAAGCCCCACCCCAACTGGTTCATGTTTTTATCTAACACGAAAAACTTTAACAAGAGAGTATAGTTCATGGGAATGTACACTGAGTTTCACTTTAACGCTAAGTTAAAATCCGACACACCAGAAGAGGTACTGCATATTCTGCAGTACATGCTTCATGAGCAGCCCAAATTAAACACTCGTTTACCAGATCATGCTCTGTTCAAGTGCGCTCGGTGGGACTATATGCTGGTTTCAGATAGCTCCTATTTTTGTGCTCAAACGCACTCACAGGTATCCGTTGATGACCTAATAAATAGTAAATATCTATGCATTCGTTGTAACTTAAAAAACTATAACCACGAGATACAGCAGTTTTTAGACTGGATTCACCCCTACCTAGACCAATCACCGTGTGACTTTCTTGGTTTCTATCGATACGAGATCCATGATACTCCTACTCTAATTTACTACGAGGGCACTGTGGTTCCTTCGTATGCACTCCCACTCACCCCACAAACCCTTTAGAACGTGTTACAATGAGTAACGTACCGTCAATGAGCGCCATGAGCCTCCCCACACAACAAGATACACCTAAACCTTTTTCGGGGTTTTCGACTGAACAAATTGAGCTACTCAATGGTCCACTTAACCGCCAGCATGTAAAGAAGCGTAAACAGGGTAACACCTATCTATCGTATATCGAGGGTTGGCACGCAATTGCGGAAGCCAATAGAATTTTTGGTTTTAGTAACTGGGATCGTTGTACCATCAGCAACACCTGTGTGGTTGATGAAGCCCGCACAATCGGTAAGCCGCCCTACGCTAGAGATGGTTGGGGAGTAACATACATCTGCAAGGTGCGCATAGACGTTACCATAAATGGTGCCGTCATCTCACGAGATGGTACAGGAGCTGGGCACGGTATTGATGCCAACAGGGGCCAAGCGCACGAATCCGCGATCAAAGAAGCGGAAACAGACGCTATGAAGCGGGCGTTAATGACGTTCGGTAACCCGTTTGGGCTTGCTCTGTACGATAAAGAGCAGACAAATGTTTCTGATGAGGATAGCACACCAAGTGCAGTGCCATCACCAACCAGACCTAGCAAACCACCCACTGGCACAAAGGCGCCCAAGAAACAAGCCCCTGCACTAGATGAAGGGGCGTTCCGTAATGAGGTAGAAGCGTTCTTTACGGATAAGTTTGGAAAAACCAAAGACATTCCACAGCTAGTAAATTTTATCACATCTACGGTCTGTCCTGATGGTAAATTTGACTCTGCTCAAGCTAAAGCAAACCTCCCCAAGCTTCTTGGTCTCACCCAAGAGCAACTGAAGAGGGTGAGAGCTAAGGCACTGGGCCAGCCAGCCACTCCCAAACCTTGACCACACACCCCGCACCTGTGCTACAATACACAGGTGCAACACCAAACTACAACGCACACGCACACAACCATGTCTGATTATCCCCCTTCTTTCAAAGGTGCTCTCTTCGATGACACTAATACCGATTCCAGACGTAACCTCAGCGGTAAAGTCACGATCACACCCGAAGATGCAGCCCGGCTTCTCGGGTACATCAACAGCGGAAATGCTGAAACTACTGACGAGGGTGAGTTTCTTTTCTATGTGAGCGGTTACAATAAGACGTCCAGAAACGGGAATGACTATACTTTTTTGAGTATTCAACCGCCGTCAAAGGCGTTTAATGCCGCTGCACAAGAGGATCCGTTCTAATTAGTAGGTAAACACACTGCCCTTGGGGCCTTATGGCCCCATAACTTTCTCACTTACAGCCAAATAAAAGCCTGCAGCGTCTCGGCAGACACCACGCCTGATTCAAAACTACGCGATTCTAGCAATAACCTAGAGTAAGCTGTGTTTACTCCCCACAAAATAGTCTACACTTATTTAACAAAAAAAGATTCACTTGCTATGCTTAATTTGTTTGAGTCCGACTGATGACAAACCCACCCGTGACCGACCTATCCGCAGCCCCATTGTTCATCATGGAGCAGCTACCTCGTGCTACTCCTGCTACACTTCGTCCCTTTATCTACGCTATCTGCCTTGCTAACGGTGGTGTAACTGCGTCTGATGTAGTAACTGCAGCACATAGCTTTTTTTCCCCATTAGATAATAAGCTGTATGATGAAAATGAAGAGGGAGCCCGGACTTGCCTTGAGATTCTAGCTGAAGCACTCCTTATTGCGATGGTGGATGGTAACGAACTTCGGTACAATCCTGAAAAGCAGCTATTTGTGATGGCAACTGCTAGCCGTGCTCGGTGGCTATCCATTGCTACTACCCTTAACTCTGCACTACCAGCTCACTTTATTGTTGACCTACAAGCATGACTACTGCATCTCTTGAGCCAACTGATTCACGCCAATTTATTCTAAACAAGGCTGTTTACCGGGCATCCGAAAAGCTTAACTTAGGTTTCTGGAAGCACTTAACCGACGAAACAGACCCAGAGTTGTTTTTGCATGAGGTAATACCAGAGTCATCTAGTAGACTCACACTAGGTTTGTTTTTTGTTCAAGTGTACACCCTGTTAAAGGACATGGGTATGGAGAATGCTAGACATTGGCTCATAACCCCTAATAAACACTTGCACATGCTAGCCCCGTATTTCCTGCTTCATAACTCCATAGAAACAGCTCAAGAGGTTGTTGCTTATTTGCTAAATTACTGATAGACTATACCTGCTAAACCAAAAGCAGGTTTTAATTGATGGTCTTCGGGTCCAACACAGTGTACAAACCAGGCGAGGTGTTTAGGCTACGGCTTAAATACCCGCTTTTTGGTAAGGATCGCCAGCGTTTTAACCGTAAGACCGGAGCAGTTTATCAACCAAAAGAGTATCGCAATGACCAAGCAGCAGTCCGAAAACAACTCAAAGCACAGTGGGATAAACGTGGAATTTTGGATGTCCCTGTTCAAATTGAACTTCTTCTTTGTGGCCACTCTAGGGGAGACTTGGATAACACTTCTGGCGGCTTACTTGACGCAATGAAGGGTGTGGTGCTGTACGATGACTCCAAAAAGTGGGTGCCGAGAATAAGTGTTGATTGGTCCTGGGCAAAAGATAATGATTCTGTCTGGCTAATCAGACTCGCAACTCTCGACACTAAAGCTGTACAAACTAAGGTAGGTGAGTTAGACTGGAGTGACTTTGAAACAATCTTTGGTAATGATGGACTCAGGAGTTGAACTTGTACGGAACCAACCAGAACAAACGTACAGAGCACACCCAGCACTCAATCAATCGAGTCTGAAAAAGATTCTGGAGAGCCCTCAGGCGTACTGGGACGCTATCCACAATCCCATGAAGACTACACCAGCAATGACAGTGGGCAGCGCACTTCACACACTATTACTTCAAGGAAGATTCGAGTTTGAAGTTGAGTGGTTCGTGCTAGACGAAGGTTTGACAGGACACTCCAAAGCATACAAAGATGCCAAAAAAGCGGAAAAAGAGACAGGTATGCGGGTTCTAACGCACCCGCAATACGAGCTTGTAGAGCAGATGTTCCACGCAATGAAACCTACTGTGTGGTTTAATGTCCCAGAGGACGACGTAGTACGATTCAGCAACTATCGTAGACAGAATGAGCTAACTTTCTACTGGAGATGGCACGGACAGGACTGTAAAGCCCGCATTGACAGGTTGATTGAGTTCCCAGACAAGATTTTGGTTATTGATGTTAAAACTACGTACGATTGCTCACCGGATTCATTCCCCAGTAGTGTTATCAAGTTCGGGTATGATTTCCAAGAACGTTACTACACTTATCCAGTTGAACAGTATTTCAAGAAGCCAGTAGAGTTTCTGTTTGTTGTTGTGGAGCGGGGCACTGGCAAATTCCAGACGTACTACACGGATGTCAAGATGAAAGAAGAGGCTAAGAAGCAGGTTGATTTTGCGCTGCAGGAGGTGGCCCGCTGCACCGAGGAGCAGGATTGGGGTCGTCTACTGGCACCCGCCCGTGAGCTGACGTACCCGCACGACTACGTGAGTCCGTTAAAGATCCATGACAATTCCACCCCGTACGACCCACTCGATGCGTGGTTTGATTAAGATGGGTAAGTCAACCACCCGAGCACCAATGAACGCTTCAACGCTTGCTCAGCTTCAAGCTGATTTACAAACCCTCAAGGCGGAACTCCAAAAAGACCCCGCCGGTGAGAATCTGACAGTTAAATAGGTGATTTTGCTCCGAGAAATTGACCGTAAGTGCCTTCGGCTTCATTATTATACTACGCGCTCGCTCGGTGTCAACTCCATCACATAACCGACTAACCAAACACCCCACAAACCATGGCACACCTTTACACCCTTACCGCTATTGACGGTACAAAATTTAATCTTGAGTTTGATGACGACAGCCCACTTCGACTGTACGAGCAGTTGCAAAGCCAAAACGTAAAGCTAGTTCTTGGCCCATACGATAGAGCTGTGCTTCAAAAAGCTATAGATGCTTTGTACTTGCTGAATGAGCTAGGCTTCATAAGTCATGCTGCTTCTAGTAATGTCGAAAGACAAATCTGTTTCTACATTGGCGACAATACGCAAGGAGAGAAATCATGAGCTACGATCTTGAACTTTATGATCCCGCAACTGGAGAGGTGTGCATCTTAGATGCGCCCCACCAGATAAAGGGTGGTACATATGTACTAGGCGGCACAGACAAAGCAGAGCTGAACATTACGTACAACTACTGCAAACACTTTCAACGTGTTCTGGGTAAAAAAGGTATCCGCACCATTTATGGTATGACGGGTGCCGAGAGTATTCCACTACTCAATCAAGCTATACAGCAGTTGGGAGATGATTACTCCGAAGATTATTGGGCGGCTACAGAGGGCAACGCAAAACGTGCGTTGCGGCAAGTGAAGGCTCTCGCACAGCTTAGACCAGACGGTGTGTGGCAAGGGGACTAACTAATTATGACAATTATCAGATTCATCGGTGATGTTCATTGTAAATGGGATCGCTACAAAAAGCTCATCATTTCGGCACCCGACAAAAAGAGTCTTCAAGTAGGGGATTTTGGAGTTGGATTCCGAAATTTGCATGGTGATTGGTTATCTAATCCACCATACACTACTATGAAAAGTGGTGAACACCGATTTATTCGTGGTAATCATGATAACCCAACTGTGTGTAAGTGCCAAACTTTATGGGTTCCTGACGGGCTCACTTGTTTTAACGGTTCTATCTTCTGTGTTGGTGGTGCCGAGTCTTATGATAAGCACCTGCGAAATCCTGGTTTAGATTGGTGGGAAGACGAGGAGCTTTCGTATGGTAGATTACAAGAGATCATTGACGTGTACGCGGAAACCAAACCTGATATTGTTGTGACCCATGACGCGTCTAACGAGGCACTAGCTCTAGCAACCCACTACAGAGAACTCACAATTGGCAAGGCCACCTGTGGCCAACGCACACGATCCGCATTTGACGCCATGCTGGAGATTCACAGACCAAAAGTGTGGGTAAATGGACACTGGCACACCCGATGGGACCATGAGTTCAAGGGTACCAGATTCATAGGGCTTGAGGAGCTTGGGGTTATTGACTTAGAAGTCGATTGCTGACGTAATCTGCTAGAATACGCGGGTCCACCGACCCACTCTTTATGGCTGTAACTACTGCGCAAGATCTGCTAAATGCTGATCCCCGACTTCGGGTTGAAACGTTATCTTGTGTACCAAACCCACAAACATCTGTGTGGTTGGCCATGCACCAAGACTATGCAAAAGGGTGTGTTGGCGATCTTAGCCCCGAAAAATGGCCCACAGAAGGCGAATGTGGGCGGCGTTGTGTTAAATATTTATGCAGAGGTAGAAATTTTCATGGCGGGCCATATGAGCATCCGCAAATTGTACTATCCACTGGTGGTTTTCCGCACTCTGTGATGCAGCAAGCACGTACACACAGATCTGGTTATAGCTTTGATGTTCAAAGTTTGAGATACACATCTGAGCAGTTTTTTGATGTCAGAGAGTCTAGTCGGGCTGCCATATGGCACACTACTGCCCTCAAACGAGTTGAAGATGTTTTTTACCTGCGCCCGATAGGTTTTTACACAGATCGACAAGGAGGTGCTTACAAATACACTGATGAGTCCCGATACGAAGACTTAACTCTTTTACGTGACATGCTAGAGCGGTATTGCTATCGTGTAGAATCTGGTATGCCAGAAGAACAAGCACGTGGATTACTACCGTTTGATTTTCGACAGCATTTTGTGGTGTCCATGAATATGCGGGCTCTTATGCACTTTCTTGACATGCGAGCAAAGAAAGACGCACAGCTCGAAATCCAAGCACTTTGTATTCTGCTAATGAGGGAGTTCCAAAAGTGGGCACCCGAGGTCGCGGAGTGGTACTCATCTGTTAGGCTAGGCAAGGGCTTGCTGGCTCCTTAAATCTTACCATCTACTACTGACAGTTAAAATGCAACATTATACTTTCCCAGAAATCCGTTACATTTCGGACGTTCTTCCATATATTAAGGGAAGAAAAGAGTTTATTGTCTTTGAAAAAGATTGGTACACAGTTATCAATTACGTTGTAGCCTTTGATACAACCTTCTCTTCTGATACAGAGGGAGTTGTTGTGGGCCACTCAGCAGCGATTCGTAGAGAGTGTAGAGGGCTCATATTTGATTCTGCGTCTGGTAAACTCATCTCCCGAGGTTATCATAAATTTTTCAATGTGAATGAGCGCGAAGAAACTGCTCTGAACAGCATAGATCTGAGCAAGCCACACATGATTTTAGATAAACTAGATGGCAGCATGATCCGACCTATATCTACCCCCGATGGTGGGTACAGATTGGCTACTAAATCTGGTATTACTGATATATCTATGGATGCTGAGACCTTTATTTCTGATAAACCGCAATACGATTATTTGATTCGTTGGTATCTTCGTCTAAAATATACGCCAATTTTTGAATTTGTGTACCAGCAGGCAAGTAGTAAGCGCAATGTCGTTTTGTATGAAAAAACAAACTTAATTCTTACAGCCATTCGTCGCTTATACTCTGGTACTTATGCTGATTTCTCTTATGAATATAATCCCACACTTTTTGCAACCGTCCCCACAGTGTTGGGCATAGAGTTTAGCAAAAATAGTTTACAAGATATCTCCGAAGAAGTTCGGTCCTGGTTAGGAGCGGATGCCGAAGGTGTAGTGGTGAGGTTCAGTGATGGGCACATGTGCAAGGTTAAAGCTGAGGACTATGTGTTAAAGCATAGGGCTATCCATAATGTTAAGTCTGAAAAAAATGTTTTAGCATTGATACTTAATGACAGTGTGGATGATGTACTCCCACTACTGCATGACGTAGATAAGGAGAGATTACTAACTTAC
>Ga0213866_10001169_pt1 | contig 19797 bp, 32 predicted proteins | sample PICome_11_FD_160079 | JGI IMG/M metagenome (GOLD analysis project Ga0213866, IMG submission 160079) | Coastal seawater microbial communities near Pivers Island, North Carolina, United States - PICO284 | ecosystem: Environmental > Aquatic > Marine > Coastal | place: USA: North Carolina...
TCACCGTCGCCTTGACCGTCGCCATCACCGCTACCATCACCTTGACCATCACCGTCGCCATCACCTGCGCCATCCCCTTGACCTTGACCGTCGCCATCACCGTCGCCTTGACCATCCATTCCTTGACCGCCACCGCCACCGCTACCGCCACTACCTGTTCCGCCACCACTTCCGCCACCTGTGCGTTGGGGTGAAAAGTTTTCATCTTCGGGATTTACCTTTTCGGATTTCACGGGTTCGTATTTCGTATCGTCATTTTTGGTAGGTTTCAATTCAATTTCCAAAACTTCGTCTTTTGCTACTTTGATTTGAATGTAAGGCCACTTGATTTCATTCAATTTTTCAACAATGGCTTCCACCATAATGATACCTTCAAAGACTTCAATTCTGTTATCTTCAACATCCATGTGCGCCAAGTCCACCTCCATGACTTCCGCTAAATAATCTCTTAGCCCATCCATTGTGGAATAATAGACCCTGCCTTCATCACCGATAACTTTCACTACGACAACCCAATTCCCTGTGGAGGGTCTTTTGGGACTGTCCAAAGTCATTCCGTTATCGGTATCAATCCACAACATGATAATACCTTACCTGCACGACTATTTCAACCATTCGGTTTCAAAGTTAAGGGTATCTTCCGCCCCAATATGACAAGTGATGATGGATAGGTCAATCATGTCCACTTCTTTTTCACTTGGATTATTCCTATTTTCCCAATGAATTTCCCAATCGGAATAGGTTTTCTTGAGCCTTTCCATTTGAGTTTCTTCGTCAACCGTGATTTTGATGACTTTCCATCCCTTTTGGTAAAGTTTTTCCGCTTCATTAACAAACCGCACATCATCCACAATGACGATATTTCCTTTGGCTTGTTCTTTATCTGCAAGATTGATGACATAATCCAACCATACATCGGGTTCAATTTCTCGCATTTTCATCCCGATTTGTTGTAAAAGAGGACGGTTCTTCTCGGTCATGCCGAACAAATCCGTCGCAATTTCCTTTACCTTACCTGCAAGGGAAACAATAGAAGCCTGTTGACCGTTTCTTTGGAAATCCTTTACCAATTCTTGAGCAAGTGTGGTTTTACCCGAAGCCATTCTTCCCGCAATCGCAATCTTCATCGTATCACTTACCATTCCTGTTGTTAATAATTGTTCGTGCAAGATATGTAGGAAGCACCCTCGCCATTGGATTGTTGCTCATTCCTCTTTCAAAGTGGAACATGAAACTTGGGTCAATAATGTAGGTATGCCCCACATCGGTAGCACTACGGACATTCCGACCGCACATTTGCGCTAACTCCACCGCCGTCATCATTTGATACCATTTGGGGTCGTTGTCCGCCTTCGTTTTCACTTGAATGTCGCCAAGTGGCCCGAATGGAACCTTGACAATAATCGTGAAATCCACCATTTTGCCGTCAAAACCTTGATTTGCATAAGTGGACACCAATATTTCGTTGCTCGGTTCCGTTTCAAATTCTCGGAAAACCGCATCACGCTCTCTTGGAACCTTGCTATGTTGTCGCACCCTTCCATGAACCAAAGGCTGATGTTGTGAAAGGGCTTCCACGATTCCATCTTCAATTTGGTCGGTATAAGGTAAAATCAAACCTTTTCCGTCGGGATATTTCGCCGCAATCTTCGCAATAGCGTCAGCGCATTTCTTATAACTTTCTTCCCCTCGGTTAGCCCTTGACAAAGAACCACCCTTAATGTGCGTATAAACAGGACGATTCTTTTCGGGAAACGGTGAATAGTGAACCTTGACAAAAGCGGTATCGTCTTGGTTTAATCCCAATTCCCTTCCAAAAATGTCGTAATCCAAAACCGTTCCTGTCAAGAAAATGCGTTGTTCACCCAAATTCAAAAGCAAATCGTCGGCATAATCCGATACCTTGACAGGCTTAAACGATACCCAAGTCGGAATTTGGTTGCTTTCATCCACTTGATAAACCCAATTTTCCCAATCGGTCGCAATAGAAGCCATCAATTCTTTCATCTTCATTACGGCGTTAGAAGCATAACTCAATTCCTTTTTATCGTATTTGGTTTGTGAATCCTTGTCCTTCATCTTTTCTTTGACCGCATCGTGCAAAGCCATAAGATAACGGGTTAGCAAAATTAAGGTTTGCTTCCTATCCGTTGGCGGTGTGTGAACATTCATGGGTTTCAAATCGGGAATACCATAACCTGCCGTCGGATTTTGCGGGTCAAATTGCTTCAAGATGACATTTCTTCGTTCTTCCAATGACTTTTTCTTTGCCTCCGACTTGGCTTCTTTCACTTCGGTAGCGGAAGGCGCACGGAATAACTTTTCAAGCATTCTTTGGCTGATGCTTAGAGCATAGAAACTCATCATGTTGTTGGCTAATTGGTGGGCTTCATCCACAATCAAGAAAGGTCGCTTAGGCAAAACCTTACCGCTACGATTCATCCCCATCATATACGCCGTATTGCCGACGAAATACATGGAGTTTTGGGCTTTCGTTAATGCCCCGTAATAATCGCATAGGGAATCGGCATCCACATTGAAATCCATAACGCCTCCTTCTTTCGTGGGATTTTTCTTCGTGCAAGAAAACCCTTTAGCATATTTACAAGGTGCAAGTGCCGCACTACAAGTTTCGGGCGAAACATCCGTGACTTTATCCAATGCTTTTTTGGCTTCCCCTACATCATCCAAACCCGGTTCCACATCAAGCAAGCAATCGTAGTTTCCACGACCCATGACGGAACGCATAAACGGCATTTCTTTCAAATATTGGGCTTGCAGACCTTTCAAATGCGTAATGATATAACTTGGAGAACCGTAGGCTTGGCTAATGGTTTTGGCGACCACCGATTTACCACCACCCACAGGCAATTCCACAACAATGTTTTGATAACCTGCTTCAATCGCTTCCATCATCGGGGCCAAAACTTGCTTTTGGATGTCACGAAAAGGGTGAAATTGGGTATTTTCGCTCAATTCATCAAAATTGAACCCCGAAATCGGTGTGGATTCGTCAATGTCCACTTGTAAAAACGGCTTGGGTTTCGCATCGTGTCCTTGATGTTTAACCACCCCGACCTTGCCTACATCTTTCTCATCCGCTAAGGATTCTAATACAGGAAGGTATTCTTTAAGATTAAATTCGTCAAGGTCTTCCAAATCTTCGGTTTCTTTAATCGTTTGTTGCTTTCCCGCTTTCTTTTGTTGCTCTTTGGGATTATATCGTTCTTCCCCATCAAAATAGAGCGTCAACCGATGCTTTTTACAAAAGATTTCAATATCGTTTAACCTACGAGATTTGTCCCCGAAAGCACCTTTGAAGTCTTTGGCTCGCCAATCGTATTCCAACCCTAACTCGTTCCTTAACTCATTCCGATACGGGAAGGTCTTACCCTCCACCCTCACCATCACGAAACCCATGTGATTTAATCCTCCGAAACCCTATTTAAGCGTTCAGTTATAGATAGTTTCACCTTTTATATCTTCTCATGGACGCCCACGGCTTCATTATACCGCACGATAGCAAGCAAGACACAGGAAGCGAAGATGGCTACCTTATTGTTCAAGATTCCGACGAATTCTTCCTATGCGTAGCAGATGGAGTCGGGGGTTGGAAGGAACAAGGGGTCAATGTCCGCCAATTTACCAATTCGTTTTTGAATCAATGTGCTGATGGCTTCCTACAAGGCCATAAAAATCCCGAAATCATTGTGGAATACGGATTGAACCATACCATGCAAGCAGGTTCCGTGACATTGGCTTGTGCTTATATCAAGGATAACGAAATGCGAGGGTATCAAATGGGCGATAGTGGTTTCCTTATCATTCGCAATTCCCAAATCTTTTTAGAAACCGATGAGCAACAACATTCTTTCAACCATCCTTACCAAATCGGACGCACCGTTTCGGGTTCATTTCACGGCGATAATCCCCAAGACGGGCTTTTTTACCGAATTCCTTTGATTTCGGGCGATATTATCGTGTTCGGAACCGATGGCTTGTTTGACAATTTGACTTCCGATGAAATCCTTTCCCTTGTTTTATCCGACGAAACGGCTCAAGGTATCGCTCAAGCGGCGTATCAAGTTTCCAAAGATGAAACCGTCATGGTTCCTTTTTACGAAAGAGCCTATCTTGAAGGCGCAACCCAAAGGAAAATCCGTGGCGGAAAACAAGACGATATTGGCGTCATTCTTGCCCGTTATTGACTTCTTCGTGGATTTCGGGATGCTTACAGGCATGACCCACCAAGATGAAAGCCAAAACGAAAACTAAGAAGTGGAAACTCGTAAGGGTAAAGGTAAGCCATGCTTCTTCCTTATACGCCGCAACCACTTCCAAAAAGTGTAGCACCCCGTCAAAAGCGAGAACGGCTTGGGTAAAGCGAGCCAAACGATTTTTGATTGATTCAAACCACTTCATATTTACACCCCGTATTCCGCCAACGCTTCGTCAATGGTCAAGATACCGTTTTCCACATCAAGGGTAAAGATACCTTGAGGCCAACAAGTGTCCTTCCAATCGCAATAAGAGCAATTCCAATCACCGATTTCCGCCAAAGGCTTCTTCCCGTGTTCAGCAAACTTGGTCTTGGACAATTCTCCACGCTCAAAGAGTCGCTTGGCTTCGTCATCGGAATAACGAAGGGAGAATTCCCGTGCAGGGGGTGTGTCCGACTTCAAGTTATCCAATTGTTCATAATAACGCTCTCGCATCATGTCAATGGTCAATTCCATGTCTTGCACGACACCCCATTCAAGGAGTTTTTCGGCACGGGGCTTCAAGATGTTGCCCTCCATATCCTTAACCACAATGGAACCTTCGTAGCCATCGGACAATTCCACACGGAAAGACTTGTTTGCGCCGTTATCACGACCGATGTAGCAAATCACGAAATACGGAATTTCAACATTGTGGAAGTCCTCAAAGGTCTTTCGGAGGTGAAGGTAAAGAGCCGTTTGCATCAAGTGTTCAATTTGAGGGAAACCGTTCTCATAAGTGGAGGTCTTGGAACCCTGCATAACGGCTTTTGCACCATATCCCCACTTGGACTTGACTTCAATGCCGATAGCCTTCGTTGGGTCAATCACCATACGGTCAATGCCGTCATCACCCGTTTGCATTTCCGTCCATCGGACGATAGCATCCACTTCCCCCGATAGCATGATTTCATCATCGGTTTCGGGATTCTTGGCGATATTCTTACGAATCTTGGCGTTAGCCTCAAGCAAAACACCTGCGTTCTTCCATGCCTGTTGTAGTCCCTCTTCCGCCATGTTGCCCATCATAAAGACGAATTGGTTGTTGTCCGTCGCAGGGTTGGTTCGGGGGACTCGCTTCTTGGAATACCACACTTGACGAAGGCACTTTCCAACAAGAACCTTTTCGCCACGCTCGTTAATCATCCATGCCGAAGCACCCGTCGGATTGACGCCACCAAGACTTTCTCGGTATTTTCCTTTTCGGAGGGAGTTAATCGCTACCTGCAAGGGGTCAAGGGCTTCATTTTCGGTTCCGTTAATTGTTTCATCAGCCGTCATCGGCTATCACCAATCTTCCAATGGAAAGAACGGGTATATGAACCTTCTGTTCAAGAATTGACATAGCGATTCCAATTGTTTATCAAGAAATTGACCTTATCGGTTGCATATACGAATTCGCTATATCGCTTATCCATCCACGACATGACCTTGAAATCAAAGATAACACAGGTTTCGCCACGCATTCCGACATTGGGTTTTCTAAAGTCGGTCAAGACCTCTCCTGTTTCTTCGTAAATATTAACCACGGCTTGCGCCACCATTTTCCTATATTTTTGTTGTTGGGTAAAAGTGTCAAAATCGGTATTGGGCATATCTAACAATTCCACCGAATACGCCCCGATGGTATCACCCACTTCAAAATCAAGAATAGAATCGTATAACTCCATTTTATCATTGTGAGCGCAAAGCATTTTCACCGTATGAATGGTTTCGGGATAAACTTCTTGTTCTAACCAATAGTGAATCTTGGGTAAATTCTTGACCCCTTCCATACGCCATTCATCTAAGAAATCCCACATCATACGATTGGCTTCATCGGGTTCACCCTCGGTAAAAGCATCCAAATTCATTATCTTCAAGACTTGTTCGCCATAGCCCTTCATTCCAAACAAGATTCCGTATTCGCCATGATTAAAATAAGGCCCGGACATGACGCCTAAATCGCCATAAGATGAAGAATGGAGGTGTCCAAGATATTCTGCTAACTCCTTTTCCCCTTTCAATGACTCCTTGTCCACTTCATCCCAAGTGTCATCCATATTCCCTTTTTATCGCCACGACTATTTCAATGCTTCCTTGTAAGAACGATTAAATACATAGGGGTCATAATCATAGATTATGAAAGTCACTATGGACGCAGGTGGAGGGCGTCGTTTAGTGTTTGAAGACTACGATGGAGCCGACAATCTTGTGAAGGTATCGGTCGTGGAAGGTAAAAGCATCTTCGTTATCGGAACCATTGAGGCAAAAGAAATCCGTAGGTTAGGGAAGGCGTTTTAATGATACCCGAAGTCGTTTTGGAAATGGAAAAACAATCCCTTCCTATCACCGATTTTCTTCTCCAAAATCCCGAACCTATTCACGAAGGTCGTTCTCCACCCCTCATCCTCTTTCGTTGGAGGTTCCGAGTTTGTTCCTCTTGTTCCCGTTCCTTTGACATTGAAAGGGAAGGACGATTTTACACTTGTGGTGATTGCGTATGAAGGCTATTGAAAACATGAAAATTGCTTTGAATAAGAATGGCGAGGTTGTTTTGCTAACCGATATTCGCATGAAAGCCGATGGGGACATTGATTCCTTGTTCCTCAATTTCTTTACCTTGTTGAACCCGCCTTTGCGATTATCCGTTCTCGGTGTCGGTTGCTTATCCCAACAATTAGGTGTCCTTATGGATTTAACCGAAGAACAAATGAACCAAATGTTGCGAGATAAACCCGAATTGTATTCCAACATTCTGCAAGGTAAAACTCAAGAATTGCTTCAAAACGGTGAAGAATTCACGAAAATGGAAATTACCGATGACAAATCCGCTTCCAATGTTGGTGCTATCCTTACTTCCATGTTGAAACATGGGTATTACATTCAACGCATCAAATATCACTTTCCATCGGGAACCCAAAAACAAGACCAAAAGGTGGACATTTCACAATTGAAACCCGCCTTCCAACAAATGCTTGAAATTAGCAAACGATGGAATGACACTTCCTTCTTGGAGGGATTACAACAATGACAAATGAAACAATTGGATTAGACGAAGCCTTAACACAAATGAAAGAAGACGGAACCATTCCCGACGGTTTCCACATGATGTTTTTCTCGGAAGATTTCTCGCTTGCCGAAGAATGCCCGGCTAACATTATGCTCAAATCGGTCGGAGAACGCTACGGCTTTGCTGATACCCTCCGTCGTCAAGTGTTTCAAATGCCGAAAGGACAAGCCATCATCACTTACGAATTCGCTTGTTTCGTGGACTTTAACGACTTGAAACAGACGATGGAAGAGGTGGACTCTTTGATTAACGAATCTTTTGATACGATGGTGAACCAAAAGAAACTGCGGGAACACCCTAAAGCCCGTGTGCAATTCCTAATTGCTCAACCACAAGGAGGTGCTGACGATGACCTCTTTTGATTTGAAACTTAAAACGCTTGCTATCATGGAAGACATTCATCCCCACCCTACCGAAGTCGCCCGTGGTGATTTCCGATATTGGAACGACCTATGTTCTATCATAGGCATTGACTTGTTGGAAGAAACCGAAATCAACGCTCGGATGGTGGAAGAAAGCGAATCTTCCGAGGACGCTTCCCCTCAACGCTGAACACCTTCATTCCGTTTGCATCTTTAAAGCAACGACAAAAGAAAGTGATTTTGCCCTTCACCAAGCCACCGTAGCCCCATTCTTCGGGGTCAAGATGTGAGAACACTTGCGACTCTTCCCATCCCTCTTGCGAAGGGTTGTTAGATAGCCATTCCACGACCATGCGAGCCTGTGTCTTGCTCAAGCATCCAATCTTCCTTGCTCGTCCTTCAAACTTCTTTGCTACTGCTTCATCCATTTAGAATACCCCTGCAATTTTCATAGGGGGGCTTTCCCTATTTAACCTTGTCGGTAGCCTTCACTTACGGTATTTTCCTTGACTCCGACCCCAACCCGTGGAACGCTTTGAAGTCGTGACCGTATGACGAATACCCCGACTTTCCTTCATCATGGCTTCAAAAATCGCTTTATCTTGTTCTTTCTTTCGCCATTTGGGTAAGTTAACCGAGGTGGCCTCATTGAAAGCCAATCCCAAACCATGAGGAAAATTCAAAAAGATACCCAATTCATCTTCATCCCACGGAACCTTGTCCGAAAAATCGGTATCATTTAACGGTGCAACCGCCCCCATGAAAATACATGGAATGTCCCATTATATCAAACTATTGATAAATAATTCTGCAATTGCGAATTAAATTTTTCAATTGGAATCCTGTTAGCAAAGAACCATCTTTCAATTGTCCGATTGCTTCATTTGGCTTCATGTAGCATTGTCCGATTATTTCGTCAATCGCTTGAGGCGAGGTTTCCCACCGCCATGAACAATACTTCGTAGCCTCATGGTATAACATGGAAGCAAAACGGATTTCGGTTCCGACCCAATAAAGGGGTTCGCCTACGCCATCCAAAGTGTTCACCATCAAGCGCAGTTTGCTTCAAAGATAGCATCACGCAGGGACTTCACCATTTCAGCGATTTCGTCATCAGCCATGCCCTTTTCCAATGGGTTGAAAGCCGCCACGATGTTCGCCGCTTGGTTTTGACACATTCCCATCTTAATGTCCCTATCACGGTTGTTTGAGCCACCACCGTTGTTAGAGCGTTGATAGGAACGGTTTCCACCGCCGTTGTTGAATGCCTTACGAGATGGCCCCACAAAGACCTTCTTGGAATCGCCAATGATAATGAGGGCTTGAGGGTTGTCATTTTCGGAAACGACGCCCCATGCTTGACCTTGAGAACCACGGGCGGGGAAATAAGCGGACTCTTTCAAGTCGTAGTTTCCGACTTCAATAGGCTTTCCACCACCGACGGCGGACTTGAAATAAATCCTGTGCTTGTCGTTCTTTCGGTATTCGGAATAAGTGACTCCCTTTTCTGCAATTACATTTACGCCAACCATGTTTCTCACCATTTTGTGTTATCTTTACCTTGTTTGAACGGGTATATTAACCTTCACTATTCCAAGCGAATTTCTCGCCATTCCACTTTCCCATCCCTAATCAAATTCCGTATCATGCGTTGCTTTTTGCTTAACTGTGCCTTTCCCGATTTTACATCAAGGAACACAATGCCGTTTTCATCCCACACGATGTAATCAATGGGGTTTCCTAAAAAAGTCCAATCTTTGGGTTTCCAAGACTCATCAATTTGCGGATGGTCTAAGAACGGACACCACTTTTCCAAAATTTGACCTCTTGTAGTGTGTGCCGATGCCGCCCGACCTTTTTGTTTCTTTTCTTCCGCTTTCGTGGCTTCCAATTTCTCGGATAAGTCCACAATGGTTTGACCCAATTCTTCGGTGGCGGATTCAAGAAATCGGACTTTTTGTCCCATTTGTCCGATTATTTCCGTTTTCTCCGTCATCTTCGCTTCTTCGCTTTCAATTCGTTGTTCCAAAACTTCCTTCAACATTTCCAAATTAGAAATTTGCTCATCTTTGACAGAATCTTCCGCTTGGGACTTCTTAACATAACGCCAAAACCAAATGATGCCGAGGATTTCAAAGATGCCTAAAGCAATCCACGCCCACATAAGAAAACAATGAGGGGGCTAAGGCTTTAATCCTATACCTTATTCTTGGGATTGGAAGGGTCATAACTCAAGATTTCGCACAATTCCTTATAGCGGTTGCGAATCGTGACTTCCGTGACACCTGCGACCTTAGCCACTTCGGATTGAGTCCGTTCATTGGAATGACGCTTTGCCGCCAAATAGATAGCCGCCGCCGCAATTCCTGTCGGCCCACGGGACACCATAGACCCATTTCCAATGTTCGCAAGAATTTCATGGGCTTCACGCTTAATGTCATGTCCCACCCCCAATTCCGAACAAAATCGTGGAATGTAATCATCGGGGTTCGCCAATCCGATTTCAAGTTTCAATTCCTTCTTGATGAAACGGTAAGTGCGACCAATTTCTTTTCGTCCCGTTCTTGAATGACGACCAATATCGTCTAAGGTTCGGGGATTGTTATGCTTACGACAAGCCGCATAAAGCGAAGCCGCTACGACACCTTCAATAGAACGACCACGAATGAGTTTTGCATCCACGGCTTGACGATAAATTTTCGCCGCATCTTTGGCTACCGAAGAAGGCAAGTGCATACGGGAAGAAATACGCTTCAATTCCGTCAAAGCGGTCGCCAAGTTTCGTTCCTTTCCATCACGAATACGGCCTCGGTTGTCAATGTGGCGTAGCCTTCCCCACTTTTGACGCTCTTTAGAAGACAACGAAGCACCATCAGCACCCTTGTAAGCAGGGGCCATTTCCGTCGTCAAAGATTCGTGTTCAAATTCATTCGTCGGACGCCCATGATGTTCGTTAGACTGTCCATCTTCGTTGAAAGAACGGGCGGGGCGGTGGTCAAGAACCATTCCGACCTTTACCAAACCACAATCAGCGCACGACTCGCTACCGTCAAGGTTCGTTTCAAAATCCCTGCAACCGCATTCCACACATTTCGTGTCATCAACAACAATGTCCATGCTTACCCTATGCCGAGAACAGTTATTTATACCTTCACATTGGAGTATCTAAAGGAATCGGAATCTTTAGTTATTCTTCATCCCATGAAGGCACATCAATGTGAATGGTGCAATCGGTTTCCGACCGACAACCCTCACAATCACAAGTGCTTTCTTGAAAGTGGAACCAAAGACTCATCACTTGTTCATCGGACAAACCCGACGGCATTTCGTTGTAAAACGCCTTGAAAAGTTTGGTATAACCTTGTAGCCTTGAAACCCAAAAGGAATCCATTCAAACCCTCTCCGACTTGTTCAAAACTGCCGCTAAATACGCCAATGTTTCCACATTGAGTTTATCAAATGAAATCTTCATGTCAATATCGTTAGCCTCGTTGCGGTAGTTTTGTTCCTTGATGGAACGCTTGAGCAAAGTGGACATACGGGATTCACAATGATTCAACAAGGTTTTCTTGTCAAGTTTTCTCAATTTACCGTGGGTTAGCCTTAGCAACGACTTCATAACAAACCATTAGGTTTCCTTGTTAATAAAGGTTCACTTTCGCTTGGCTTTATACGGATATTCCGATTCATATTCGGTATCAACACGACCAAAGAGGATAACACGATGCGACTTCTTTCCGCTTAGACCCAAAGTGTAAGTCTTGTCCAATCTGCGAAATCGCTTATCACGACAAAGCACCGAGGCAATTTTTACCGACGAAGGCGTATTGCGATAATTCGCCAACACATCGGGCATTTCCGAAGTCAACAAAGCGTTTTCTTTCAAGGCTTCGTAAATCTTCTCTTTCCAAATATTTTTCTTAGACATTAGACCACTTTCCATGAAGGGTTTGATAGACTTTTGCCGCCGTGATGTGCTTACAAGGTTCACCCGTCTTACGACCCCGTGCCTTGAAGTCCCAACATTCACATGACCAATAGCCATCGGGATGCCGAGGGGTAGCCGCATAAGAAAGAATTCGGTAAGTCTTGTTCGGTTTGGAACCTTTCGCTACGAAGACTGACGCTGAAATTTGCGTAATATCTTCCTTGAGAACAATGTCCACGCCTTTCTTTTGCCTATCGGTCGCCTCTTGCATTTTGAAACCCCAACCTAACCTTGTTGGAACGGGTATATCAATGTTCACTTTCTTGACCAAACGGGTCGTGCGCCCATTCTTGATGAGAATTGTATTGACCCCGATACGCCGCCATGAACGCCTCCATCCATCCAAACTCTTTAGCGCATTCTTGAACCTTTCTATTGGCGACAATAGCCAATCCATGATAAAGCAAACATTCCACACGGGTTTCCCACAGGTCTAAATCCACGAATTCGGAAATTCCGTGCAAATAATGGCGCAATTCCTCATGTATTTCTTCGTCCACGAAATATCGTTCCGCTTCGTTTTTGTAAAAACACCAACCCACAAGGACAACATCTTTCATTCCATTTTTGAATCCCATAACAGGAAGCACTTCGTTGCCTTGACGAAACCAATTGGCGATTGAGGCAATTAAGTCATCCTTAGCCTCATAATCATACATAGCCTTACCTCATGCAATAGTCCAAACGGGAACCGACTTGATACCCGACAAAGGTGATTTTGTAGCCGAGGCTTGCACCATCAGCGCAATTTCCGCATAGGTGTTATCGGGGAACAGTTTTTTGGCGTTTTCCTTGATTACAGGACTCTTTTCCATTGTTTTCACCAATTGGTCGCCACGAACACCATTTGTCCACAGGGTTTGAAGCATTTGACCTTCGGGTAATGAACCAATATTCACATTAACGGAACCACCACCCAATTGATAAGCCGTGGTATCACCCGAACCCGAACCAAGACCGACTCCAATCAATCCCATTTGGGTATAGCCCATAGCATCTTCAAGAAACTTCATCATGTCCTTCATAATGCCTTCGTTGTAATTCAAGAGCATGAATGGAAAATTCACCATGCTTGGTTTTTACCTTTCTCGTTATCTAAAGATAGCGCAACGGATTGGTTTTGTTATTTGGCCTTCCACCAAACCCCGTGGTTGCTTTTGGATAACCTAACAAACTGATGAAATCGTTATCTCCGACTCCATGTTTGGTTCCGTTGAAACTCAACATTCCATCATTGTAGTTAAGAAAATAGAAAGGACGACTTGAAGGTAAATTGTAAGCCGAAGCATGACCCCTCACCCATTCCGTCAACCAATCCTTTACCAATTTGCTGACTTGAATAGGGTATCGTTGAGGTTCAGGCTCGTAAATGTATTTCCTAATCAATTTTTCGTCTTTTGGGGGTCGCTCATCCCAAACGCCCATATCCTCTTGCTCGGAAACGCTGAACACACAAGTCAATTCATCATTCAAGTGGTCTTGAAAATAATAAACGCCGACGGTGTAAAAATCGGTCGCCTTTGTGGTTGTCGGGTCATTCATTGTTTCCACATTGAATTTCAATCCGAATAAGAAAGTCAATTGCGTTTCCTTAAATTTTGAGGAAATAAACGAATCCCAATTGGAAGAAAGGTTCGGTTCCCCAAGCAATTGTTCGGCTTGAATTGAGGTCAATTTTAGCACACGGGTTGCATAACCTTCCCGCCCTTGCTCATCCAAATTCAAGTGGAGATTAGAAGCCAAAGAATTCACCAATCCATTCACTTCGGCATTAGAAATAGTGCGGTTTTTGATAAATTTCTCAAAGGTTTTTCCGTCTTCATCGGGTATATCGTAAAACAATCCTTTATCCCGATATTTCCATCGCATACCGTTAAATATGCCCTCTCGCTATCTAAAGTCATGGAACAGATTGATTGCGGAGAAGCCATTAGCGGTTTCAACAAATATCAACCTGCAATTATCCAACCTGTCCGTGAAGTCCAATACCGCAACGGCAACATTACCCACAAAGCCAATGCACACTTTTGCCCTAACTGTTCCAAAACCCGTGAAAAAGACACGCAAAACGGCGGTTTCAAAGACAAGTGGGTGGTCGCCAAAGACGATTACAAATTCACATTGGAATATCGCACCGACGATAACGGAAACTGCTACGCCGCCTGTTCCAAATGCGACTTTGATGTTCGCTCTCATCAACCTCAATACGACACTTATGTTTCCATTATTATTCGGGAAGATGACGAAGATGGCCCACCATTACCACTTTCTATGTTTGAACAAGTCCATTACGAACAAGGATTCTTTCTATTCCCGAACACCGAGCATGAACGCATTCGCAAGATTGGAACCGAAGAAAACGGACGCATTTTGCCTGCTACCGAAATTGACGGCTCTCGCTATGCTATTTCTTGGAACGATTTCCTTTCCAAAGTCCGTTCCTTCCCCGGTTTATCCATCGTCGGCATTCCCAAGACTTATTTCAAGAGTCTTTAGATAACGAGAACGCCCAAAACAAGTCATGGCTAACCCTCGTCATGGCTACAATCCGTTGAATCCTTTGTCCCTTCATTCGGAAAATCAATACCGCCCGACTATTTTTGAAGCAGGTTCGGCTCTTGGAACAAAATTCGTTAAGGAATCGGCTAAAACAATTGCAGAACAAGCCCTCAAGCAATTACCCGAAGGCACAACCGAAGCCCAAAAAATCACGCTTAAAGAGGCTATTCAAACCGCCGCCGAAAGAGCAGGTCTTGATGAAATCGCAACCAACCCCAATGTGACTGAACAAGCACTTAAAGCCACCATGAAAACTAAAGCCGATGATGTTTTGACTAAAAATTTAGACGATGTAGCGGCTAAATCCGTGAAAGATATTGCGGAAGAATCTAAGAAATCATTTTTACAAGCCAACGCAGGTAAAATCGGCTTCTCCGCTTTAGGTGTAGGTTCGGTCGCAGGTTTATACACCGTCGCAGGTCTTCTTGGTAGTCAAGCCATGACTGAAGTTTTGGATGACCTTACAGGTGGTAAATGTGATGAAAACGCTATTTCCGCAGGCTATACCGAAGGGACTGATGAATACAAATCCGCCGTGGAAGCCTGTCAACGCCGTGCTGAACGCCGCCTTACCTATATTGGTGTTTCCGCTATCGTCGTAGGTGGTGGAGTCGTCTTCCTCCTTCTCAAGTGATAATCATGCCTTCCTACGATTTTACAGGTTCTCATAATCCTCAATGGCTTGGTAGTGCTTGTCGTGCTAACCTTTCCACAGGTATTACCATCAAATCACCATCGGACAAAACCGTGCAAATGTCATCAAAAAAGACTGATTTGGCGGTGTGGGACGAGATTCCTCCTAATTCCACGATTGAATACAACATTCTTACCAAATCCGATGGAAAGGGAATGTCCGATAGGGTCAATGTGGAATTACAAATCTTTGACATGGTTTATGTTGGCGAAATCACGAATCAAATCCTTGATACGCTTTCCGATGAAGAATTGGATTTAGCCCTTACGGACATTGACGCTTTCACGAAGATTATGGAACCCAAAATTGAAGAATCCCTTGACCCTAACCAAGTTTTCAAAGTTTTATTTTCCGATATTGCCGTCACAAATGAAAGTGGTGTTGCTTCGGGAACCATTCCTTTACCTATTCAATATCCCGCAGGTCAATACAACCTTATGTTCCACTATGGCTACGATGCCCAATCCGAATCTTCCGATTCCGCTAAAGCAACGGATTTTTGGATTAAAACTGTCGCACCGTTGGTTATTGAAATTGCCTTTTCCGTAATCGCCGTATCATTCCCACCTGCAATTGCGGTTGCCGCCGCCGCCGCTACCTACGATATTGCGAAAATGGGGAAGGAATATTACACAACCCGATTCGGTATTTCGGGTGAAAATCAACACGGGTGTATCTTCCCTGTCAATGGCGGATTCAATCACACTTACACTTTCAACATTGAACCTTTGGAAGAAGCGGCGAAATTATCCGAAGTGCTTTCCCCCGAAAATACAGACATTGTATCATCCATGAACGCCATTATTCAATTAAAGGGACTCGGAATGGTCGTTTTAGCAGGTTCCGCCCTGACGCTCGTTCTTTTGACAATCCTCAACAGACTGAAAGGAGGTCGTAAATCGTGAAGACCTTAATTGATGTAAAACACGAAACGGCTTCTAAGTCCTTATGTGAATCTAAGCATCAAATTGAAGTGGGCGTGACTCAAGATGCAAACGGAGTCATCGTTCCCCTACAATCCTACCTTCTTGTTGGATTCACCGCTACCGACACATCGGGTGGTGGAAAAGTGGAGGAATGGTTTAACAAAGCCGTAGGCGCACCTATGCAGTTTATCAATTGGGCAGGTAATGGCTTGGCGGACTATTCCCGTGAACAAGGAGTCGTTTATGGTGAAGGAGTCGTTGGGGGGACGGCACAATTTGTCAATGAGGGTTTATTCGGTATCGGAAAAAATGCAAAAACGATATGGAATGAATCTAAGTTAAGCCCTAAAAATTGGTTTGCCGAAGAAAACTATTCTCCTTTGAATTACACCCCTTTCAATTCCGAATTCAAAGCCGATTGGTTCGGAACCGATTATCACCCTGTCAATGCTTCCTCTCACAAAATGCGATTCCAAGCATGGTGTTTATACGAAGGCAAAGAAAGAAAAATGTTTGATTCCGAAATATCGGGTTGCACACCTTTGCTAACCAATGATGAATGCCTTGCTTGTTGTGATTCCACTACCTTTGAAGAATTCCTTATTTCCTCACCCGGTGAATGGCGTATCAAGGTATCTTCCGTCGCCACAGGCTCTTGTGCTTCTTTAGATTACGAAAATGAGGCTACCTTTACCGTTCCTACACCCGAAGGATGGGAACCTCAACCTATCTATGCTACCTTAACTTCCTTGTCCACGGACATTTCGCAAGCCGTTGGTTTTGAAGTCCCACCTGCTTATCTTGCTATTGGTGGTTCTATTCTTATCGGCGGTATTGCTTTCAAGATTCTTCGTAAAAACTAAGCGAAGGAGATTGGAACAAAACTTGGTAGCCTTCCGCCAATACCGTGAAACCTTGATTTTTTAGCCACGGAACCACTTTTTCACCTTTCTTTTCCGTCGCATCATCAATAAGAACCCAACCTCGTTCCCTTAACTTAGGAAGACCTGCTATGGCTTCATTCAAAATCAAATCCGCATCATTGGCTGAATCAAGGTATAGCACATCAATAGTGCCTTCAAAGGATTCCAAATACGCTACGCTATCGGAATGAATCACTTCGGTATTTACATCGGGAAACTCCCTATCCATCACGCCTTGACATACCTTAACTGCTTCGGGGTCAATATCCACGCTAAATAACGAACCCATGCCCTGCTCTCGCAAGAATTGAGCGAATTTACGGGCGGAATGACCATCACCTCTTCGGTAGTCCATGTTGTCCACCCTCAAGGTTCCTGTTTCCACGATGACATATTCTCGTTCTAAATCATCCTCAAGAATGCGAATCAGCAAATCAAAAGGCGACCTATCCCTATCCATAATCATTCCTCCCATTTACCCAAAGGACAATCCGCCTGTTTAACCCTTGCCTTAATCTTCATGTTGCATCCACATACCTTACAAAACAAACCTGTAATCTTCCTGTCCGATTCGGGACAAGGATAGCAAACATTGATTCGGTCGGTATAAAGCGACATAAACATCAATTAGAATCCAAGAATCTAAATCTATGGTTCCCAAATAGGCATTCCCCGATTAAAAATTTGACTCATCGGTGGATGATATAATGGCGCATCCGAAAATGAATTCTCCGAAGGCGATTCCCACGGATGAATTGCTTTGGCTATATCCAATGCCGAAACATCCTCGGAAAGCCCTCTAAGCGTGTCTAAATTGACTTTATTCAAGGGATAAACGATTTGCCCTGTCTTTGGATGAATGGTATAAGGACAACGAATCAAACCTTGCCTTTGCACAGGGGATAAATCACACACCATCAATTCTTCACCTGTCGCCTCTTTCAACAATCGCTGAACCGTTTCCGCATAAAAATGACCCAATTCCCTCGCATTATCCTTTTTATCCGTGAAATCCGAGAAATCGTGATTGGTAATCGCCTTAGATTCTTCGTGGCTTAACCAAACATGGAATCCCTTGTTTCCACTAAACACCATCATGGGATTGAAACCTTGTTCATCAAGATAAGCACATAAACCATCCGCTAATTCAAAGGCTTCCATTGGCTTTTCCACTTCATCAAAATCCCAAATCAAATTCTTTCCGAAATACACATCAGCATTCCCAACATTCGCATTCCAAGTTTCCTTGAACGCTTTCCATTCGGGTGAAAAACACTTATGCAACATCGGCATCTCCAACGATTTGAGGTTTATGCGATTGGAACCTACGAAAAACGACACTTTCTTCTCTTCTTTGTCGTATTTCATCATTCTCAAAATGGTCTTGAATTGGTCTGTTCCATTGGCGTATAACCTGCGATTCGCAATTGGCTTATCTTCCTTATCAAAGGCAATAAGAACGCCGACTTCCCTATCCCTCGTAATCTTGACGATTTCATTTTGAACCGCCCTATCGGAGAGCCACGACATGAGGAAGAATAGTCCTTACCCATATTTAATCGTTCATCCAAACAAAGAACCTATTCCATGATAGGCACAATCACCACAATACAAAATACCTTCATGCGGTTCAAAATCACTATCAATCTTCACCCTTTCCATGTTGTCCTTGTCAAACGATTTAGAATTGACATAGGAAATGGGAATGAGAGGCTTACCACATTTGGAAACCAAGCGGTTATCCTCCGAAGGTTTGTGAAGTCCCCATACCTTACCTTCTTTTCGCAAACCGTATTGAGGATTTACGGAAAAGGTATCAAGACTCACCATCACATCATCCGTCATGTAAATTGCCCATGACTTGTTGTAATACCACATAGGAATAATCAAATCGGGATTGCTAAGGAAGTCCAATGCTAATGCCCCATAATCGGGGTAGTTTAGCACCATGACCTCCTTCATATTCGTTGCTACCCATTCCTCCTATTTAACCCCTTCCTCAAAACTACCTTTTTTTGCCCACTAACTGCCGCCTTTTGCCCACTTTCTTTTGTATTTAAAGGGACAAATCGCAGGCTCCGGGCATCACATTTCCTTTCCGAAAATCGGGCAAGAAACGGCAATATGTAAAGAAAACGGCAGTTTCCGGGGACAGATATACCGGGAATCATCAATGTAAGAACAAAACGATGAACATAGCATCCGCCCAAGCCTGCCGCCAACCGAGGAAGCGTTCACCCGTAGCATCCGTCGTGGTTCCTCTTTCACTTGGTAATCCCTTAAAAGCATCCCTTAACTCCTTGATTTGGTCTTTCATCCCTTGAGTCAAGTTTCTTTCCAATTCCCGCAATCCCCCCAAAGACAAAGAACGATAGGATTCTAAAGTTTCTTTGAAATCTTTCTCGGTCATATCATTAAGCAATAAGGGTTCGGATTTCCAAGTGCATTCAGCCATGACTCCACCTCAAATTTAAATATCCTTTCGGGTATAAAAAGATTCCGCTTCTCAATCACGGTAATATTGCTTCCAAGCATCCCTTTGAGAGCGAGAACCTGCATAACGGTTATCCCATGAAACTTTACCCTTCGTTGAAGTGTTCCAACCCCGTCGGTTTTCACGAATGGCTTCAATCGTCTTCCTATCCTTTTTCGTAAAGGGGTGGTTCGCCACCTCATCAACCTTCTTCGCCTTCAATTTTTCCAATTGTCGCTTTGCTGATTCCAATTTCTTCGTAAGGACTGAATGACCAATAGGGCGTCCGAAATGGCGAATTTGTTCAGCCACCTTATCCTCAATTTCTCTCTCAATCCTCGCTATCTTATCCTCTTGCATTGAAATCTTATCCTCAATCATTCCGAAACACCTTTCAACAATACAAAACGGCGACTCCATATAAAGAAATCAAATCTCAACCGAGAAAACGCCCTTTTCTTTCCGACTTCTCAAGCATATTCTTTCCCTTCCACCCGTTTTTTTGGAATCGGTTTATTGAAACTCTCCGACGCCTTCTCCACCGAGGCGTAGCCGAGCGAA
>Ga0213866_10001171_pt1 | contig 19783 bp, 16 predicted proteins | sample PICome_11_FD_160079 | JGI IMG/M metagenome (GOLD analysis project Ga0213866, IMG submission 160079) | Coastal seawater microbial communities near Pivers Island, North Carolina, United States - PICO284 | ecosystem: Environmental > Aquatic > Marine > Coastal | place: USA: North Carolina...
TGTGTACCAGTTTGTGTACCAATTGGCCCATATTTACCCAACGAAAAAGGACTCGCATTGCTGCAAGTCCTTTGACGATCAAGAATAGCGGGGACAGGATTCGAACCTGTGACCTCCGGGTTATGAGCCCGACGAGCTACCAGACTGCTCTACCCCGCAACGAGTAGTGAACGGGAAAGAATAGGGTTTTCTCTTGCAATTGTCAAACGCGAGCGCACGGATTGTGTCATCGTAATGCCTGCAATTGGTGTTGCGTGTACTGACCAATGTGTGAATACCTTAGATTGCCTATTTGCCCGTTAAATTAGGGGCGAATAAGGTTCCGCAACTTCCACAACCAGTCTCGGGCGAATTGTGGCATAGTCCGCCGACCGATTCGGATAGCGAGATGTTCAGTAGAGGTCACTCGTTCGCTAAGCCACTTGAGGGCATGGTCCAGTAACGGATGGTTCAGACGCCAAAGGGCACGTTTGAAGGCTTGGTCGGCGGCGTTGCTGGCCAATTCATTCTCTTGGAGATATGACCGGGTCCACTCCAAGTAGCGTAATTCGTTCTCAATTTGTTGGCGCCGCGATTGTTGGCGTTCGCAAGATTCGGGGTGAATGCGATACTTATAGTTGGGCAGTGCGTGTATGTAGACAGGATACGTCGCACATAGCTTGACGTGGAAAACAGCGTCTTCGTAGCTCGCAGGAAATTCATCCTCGTACCCGCCGACTTGCTTGCATGCACTCTGTCGGATGAGGATCCCTGACGGGATGAACCGCTCGGCTTTGAGGAATAGGTTGAGCATCTCCGGGGGTTGCACAAGCGTATTTTCGAAAGGGTGCTTGCCGTTGCGGGCAACACTGAACAGGCGATCATCGCCTCCGCCTGGTGCCCACGAGTGCCATTCGAGCAATGGGCCAAAAGTCATCAGGGCCTGCGGGTGTTGATCGAGGATCTCCGTTTGGCTTTGCAGTTTTTCAGGCATCCAGATGTCATCGCCGTCGAGAAAGGCGATTTCAACACCGCGTGCCTGGCTAAGGCCGAGGTTGCGTGTTGCGCTCATGCCTTTGTTGGCGTGGCCCTCATGCTCAAGGTACTGGATGCGTGAGTCTTGCTCCGCGTATCGAATCGCGATGCGGGTGCTCGCATCGGTTGAGCCGTCATCACAGAGCAGCAGTTCCCAGCTCTCGAATGTCTGCGCAAGCACGCTCTGAATCGCCTCATCTAGGAATCGCTCTTCGTTGAAGAAAATGATGATCGCACTCACTCGTGGATTGTCGCCCTCTAGTCCAGCCAATGTAGCAGGCTCCTCTCAAAGGCTGGGCCATCCATTTCTTCGGCAGCAAAACGGGGCAGCAGGACCGGGTCGTCGTTTTGCCAGACGGACCGTTCGAACCCAGAGCAGGCAACCGCGTATCCTGATTCGCGGATAATGGACTCGGTGTCGGGGGTGTGGGAGTTGAAGGGATAGCTGAATGTGCTGACCTCGCGTCCGATGTTCGCTTCGAGTTCAGATTTGCCTTGGAGTATTTCTTGACGTTGTTCTTCGATGGGTAGGCCGGGCAGGTACGGGTGGCGGACGGTGTGCCCGCCGACATCGATAACGTCTCCTTCAACGAGTTTGTTGAGTTCATCACTTGTCATCGCGCGGTGTGTGTCGCGTGGCCGGCCGGTCCATCCGCACCAATTTCGGAGTGTGTCTAAGGCCTCAAATAGCTGATCTTCGGGCATCATCTGCATCGGCTGCCAGACCTTCGAATAGAAGTCGAGTCTGGCATCGCGGATTGGGTCAGGTGAGCGGTGCGTTGGATCACGATAGGGCATCGCTGCCTGGCCGAGGTCCCATTGGTGTGTTTTGCCTTGCAGGCTTAGCTCAAGTGTATTGGGTAGCGTCTCGGGGGATAGCAGCAGGTCGTCCAGTTCTTCCCACCAGAATTCGCGCTCTCGGCCGGTGTACCCAGTCGAGACGAAGACCGTTGCAGGCACCCCATGCTTGGCCAGGATCGGTTTGGCATATTGCAGGTTGTTGTAGTAGCCATCATCGAATGTGATGACGCAGAACCGTTCGGGCAGCTTTCTAGCGGCAAGCGCATCGGCGAGTTCGACCAGGCTGATGGTCTGTGTGTTTTTTTTGACCACAGCGATCTGTTCGTCGAATCGTTCGGGTGTGACGTTGAGGTACCACGGATCAATTGCGTGCGGTGCAACTCGATGGTACATGAGGATGATGCCTGTTGGCGCAAATTTCTTGCGTAGGCGTGTGACGGCGTGTCGAACTCTAGTCAGTGGTCGCATCGGTTCTATTTCACTGCTGTGCTGGAGTTGACCAGACGCTGTTCGCGGCGGACAAGTGCCTGGGTATAGGCCTGTTCTTGCATCGGCCCAAGTACGCTTGGGCTGTAGGCGTTGCATACGCGTTCACGAGCGGCTATGCCTGCTTCCTGTCGGAGATCAGGGTGCGCTAGCCAGTGACAAACCGCTTCTGAGATCGCTTGCGGGGAAAACTTTGGAACGAGTTTTCCGCTTACGCCGTCCTCAATCATTTCTGCCATGCCTGTCTCTACCGTGCCGATGACCCCACGACCGGCAGCCATCGCCTCAAGGCAGGCATATGGGAAATTATCAAGGATACTTGGGAGCACACAGATTTCGGTTTCATTCAGGCTGGAGATGATCTGCTCGGCCGGCACAGGCCCCGGTATCTCAATGACGTCCATATCACGACGCAGCAGTGTTTTGCGGAGGTATTGCCCCAGGTCGCCAAAGATGTCGGAATATTGGCTCTCGCCGATGAGCCTGAATCGAGTGCTGGGGAATTGTTTGCGGATGATCGGAATGGCCCTCGCGAGATCAAACACCCCTTTGAGCGGCTCGAGTCGGCCGATGTAGGTGACTCGGTGGGTTCGGCTATCCGTCGGGATACCAAGCATGGCGGGGCTGGGCATAAAAACATTTGGCACATGATGGAGTTTGTCAGATGGGATTTGCCACGAGTCCGAAATGAACTGGCCCAAGTGCACTGACGGCGTAATGACTGCATCGGCTTGGCAAGCGATTTCTCGCTCCATTGTTTCAATAAAGCGATGGTGCTCGGTCATCGGCGCCGGTTGGCCCGAGCCAGCCCAATATGGTTTTTCGCCTTGGCTCAGGGCATCTAGATGTAGACGAACTCGATCAAAGAATGAAGGTGGGTGATACTGCCCATGTGTGGACGTGTGGAGCAATGTATTGGGGCTGTGTATCTTTACGACACGCGCGACTTCGGGCGCATGATTAAAGGCCGCAGCAGCCTCCGCTAACAGTTCGGGGCTTTCCATCAGATCAAATCTGGCGGCGGCATGTCGTTCGGTAAAGACCGGGGCGGCAGCAACGCTGAATGTCTCGTGGTTGTCGTGCCGGATTCGATTAACAGTAACTCCTTCAGTCGTGGACCGGTTGGAGCGCACAAAGCTGCCGGCAAAGACTTCGACCTCATGTCCGCATCCGGCCATCATGCGCGCCGTGTGATGGGTGCAGGTGGCGATGCCGCCGGCCGCCGTCTCGGGTGGATACTCGTAGCTGAATAGTGCAATCCTCACGTTGAGTCCGCCTTGCGCGCGCATGCGCCGATGATCAATGGGTAGTTCTCGTCGTATGCGTCGAGGGACTTTCGACTCATTTCTTCTGTCGCCAATCCCATGAGGAAGCCGCATGCTGACAACGCGTTGCCGTGGGTTTCAATCTTGATCTGATCATCAGGGAACTGCTCTGCTAGGAGTCGCCTGGTGGACAGGCATGTGAAACTCCAGAATTGGCCCCAAACCTGCGCGTCGCCGCGAATAATCTGTGAGATTCCTGGCAGGGTGAGTAGGAGCACGCCACCGGGCTTGAGGCAGCGGTGAATTGTGCGGATCGTGTCGTCTAGTTCATAAATGAATAGCAGTGTTTGGGTGATGATCAGGCAGTCGTAGTAATTGTCCTTCAGGTTCTCACCGATTCGGAGGTCATCAATGATTGTGACATTTGGAGTGGGCGAGCCATCGGGCGAGTGGAGAATGTCGCCATGAGTGACTTTGTCGCCGCCAAACATTTGCGTGTATTCGTCGTCGGCAATCTCAAGCACGCGGCCTTTGATCTCGCGAGAGTACTTGTCAAGAAACTTCTCGATGTAATACCGATCGATCGGTTTACCTCGATCGAAGGCGAAGTCCTGGCTGTATGGCACGGGCTTGCGGCCAAGTGCAAAGCAGTGCCATCGTAACGGCGGGAATACTCTGAAATTTAGAAGTCGCCCTATCGCATTTCGTACTCCCGTAGGCAAAATCGCATGTGCGAGTTTAAGCGCGCATGAGTGTGCAGATTGTTTTGCTTTGCGGTACCGCGAGATCAGCCTCGCTCGTCCTGGCTGGTGGTATGGGAGGAGTTGCCATTTCAGGGCACGCCTCAGGCCGCGGTGGTTTACGCCTTCTTTATCGAGATAGCTCTTCGTCCAGTTAAGGAATTGCTCGCGGATTTCGTTTCTAGAGCTACTCGACTGGGCTTGAATGCAGCACGAATCGGAGTGCTGCCGGTAGCGGTACCAGGGGTGGGCACACTGATAGGCCGGGGCTTTAAGGCAGAGTTTTGTATGGAAGGCCTGGTCTTCGTAGAGCCCATTGAACTGCGCCTCGTATCCACCGATCTCCTCAATTAGATCACGCCTAATCAAAGTGTCGCATAGCGATGTAAATTCATTGACTAGATATGAAATGATGATTTCTGGAGGTTGGACCACTGCGTCCTGTGCAACGGTTACAGGCTGGATAAAATCCTTGAGCACGTCTTCTCGCTTGCCTGTCCACCCGTACCACCACTGGGCGGGGGCGCAAAGGAATCCGGCTTCGGGGTGGGCTTTGAGAAGCGCGATCTGCTCGGAGAGTTTTGCAGGCAGCCAGACGTCATCACCATCGATAAATGAGATAAATTCGCCACGGGCGTGCTGGATGCCAAGATTTCGAGTTTCGCTCATTCCCTTGTTGGCGTGGCCAGCATGCTCCAGGTAGTGGATCCGCTCGGGGTCTTCTTCTGCGTAAGTCTTGGCAATTTGGCTGCTTTGATCTGATGAACCGTCATCGCAAAGAAGCAGTTCCCAATCTGTGAAGCTTTGGGCGCGGACGCTCTGCACCGCTTCTTCGATAAAGCGTTCTTCGTTAAAGAAGATCAAGATGACACTGACGGTGGGGCGGTCACTCATAGTCTTGTTCAGGGACGCGAGTCCTGCTCCTTCCGCGAGAGGAGCTGTTCATATGCTAATGCGACACGGCTCGCGGTATGCTCCAGGCTGTGATGCTGACAGACTGCCTCATAGGCTTCATCAGTCATGCGGCGTGCAGTGATTGGATCATTAAGTACGCCGTTGATCGCCTCTGCCAGTGCATCGGGTGACTGGGCAGGCGTCAGAGTGCCAGTTTTGTCGGGCGCAATCAGTTCGTTGTTTCCGGGGATATCGGTCGCGATGACGGGGACGTGGGCCGCCATGGCCTCTAGGATCGACAAGGGCATGCCCTCATAGAGCGAGGGGAGCACGAAGAGATCAGAGATGGCGAGCAGGTCCGGCACGTCCTCACGGTGGCCAAGAAAACGGACGCGATCTGAAAGCCCGGTATGTTTGACCTGTTGCTGCAATTCGCTCAGCAGGGGGCCGTCGCCGGCAAAAAGAAAAATGGCACGAGGGACTTTTGCGGCGGCCTGGATCAGGTCCCGATGGCCCTTTTGCTCGGATAGTCTTGCGACGGTGAGGATGACGGGCGCCTCGCGGGTGCCTGCAAGGTTTTCTTGAAGTGTTGTGTTCGGCTCGCTCGCGTAGGCATGGATGTCGATACCGTTGGGCACAACCTCGACCTTATGTTGTGGGATGCGGAATGATTTCGAAAGCTGATCGGCGACGCCATTCGAGACGGCTAAATAGCGATCGACGAGTTTGGCGATCAGCCGTGGCTGAAAGCGTAGCAGTGGTCGATTGGTCAGGTCCATCCGGATGTGTGCGGTGGCAACAATCGCAGGGATACCGGCCCGTTTGGCAGCAACCAGCCCGTATTTGCATGCCAGGGGCCAGGCAAGATGTGCGTGAAACACCTCCGTCTCGGCTTGCTTTAACGCATCGATGAATTGTCGCTGCTTGGTCAGGTCGCGCACGGTCATCATTCGTGGGAGTACCTGCCGTTGAACCCCCAGTGCATCGGCTTCTTGGGTCAGTTCTGCGATACCTGATTCGTCGTGATGAAACAGGATGGGGCGCCATTGCTTCTGGTCGATCGAACGCAGTAATTGGGCGATGACACGCTCGGTCCCGCCAAGCGCATCGCTATCAGTGAAATGCACAACGGTGCGTGTCATGCCGCACCTCCATCGTGAGCAGATGTGATCTCGCGGTAGTTGCTTTCAAGCCGATCGCAGTAGGCGGACCAGGTGTGGTTCTGATGAATGAAGTTGAGCGCACTCACGCCGAGATTCTCGGCGGCTTCGGGGCTGTCGAGAAGTTGCACAACAGCATCGGCAAACTCGCCCGCCTCGTCAGCAAGGATGACGGGCCAGTCGGAAGACGGGCCAAGCAAACCTTCGGCCCCCAGGCGGGTCGACACAACGGGGCAGCCGCTAGCCAGCGCCTGAAGCGTTTTGACTCGCATGCCGCCGCCTTTTCGTGCAGGGACTACGGTGACCGTTGTGAGATCGAGGAAGGGCTGCGTCTGCGGGACGCGCCCCGTAACGGTGATGGAGTCTGATGCCTTGCGACGTAAAGAGGGCGGTGGGTGCTGCCCAACGATCATCAATTGTGCGTTGGGCTTGCGGCTTTGGATCAGGGGGAAGATGTCCTGGCAGAGCCATTGGGCCGCGTCGATATTGGGAGTGTGGCGAAAATTGCCTATGAAAGTCACGGTGTCGCGCTGTCTGATTGCAGGCGATTGAAAGCCGTCTTGGCTGGGCGCTTCGACTCCAAAAGGATTGATCCGAACACGTTCAGCGACCGCGGGGGCCCGGCGTTTGATATCGGCTGCGTCTCGGGCGGTGAAGACCTGTACGAGGTCTGCTTGTTCCCACATCGCGGCTTGGATGTCTTCCACGCCATCTGCTGATTTCAGACTTTGCTCGCGTACTTCGTGCTCGATGATCAGTGTGGGGAGGCGGAGTGTAGCGGGGATACGAGAAAGTCCGAGATTCTCGACCTGCAGGAGATCGAACGAACCTTGACTGATGAGCCGATCGACCAGCTTTGGTAATGCCGGGTCCATCGCGTTGGGTAGACCCATTGCCGGCCACCCCCGTGCCCGACCGATGGTGTCTTGGATCAGCCGTTTAATTCGTACAACTGGATATGGGATGTTGCCTCGCAAGACATGGATATCCAGTCCCGGCTCTCTGAGCTGGTTCTGTGCTTGTACTTCGGCGGCATTCGTTGGCGCGAGCAGGACAAGCGTCATGTCGTGGCGGCGTCTGAGCGCTTGGAATTGCTCATGGATGACAACCCCCGCGCCGCTATGCGCATCGGCTTGAGGCGTGAGTAGCGAGACATGCAGGATCTTCATGGCCCAGGGGACGCGCCCCACTCCTGATGAACAAGGCTGACCGCCCATTCGCGTGTTGGGACCTTGCCGTTACCGAAGTAATCCTCTGTCTCGATGTCGAATTCAATCGCGTCGTTGACGTAGTCCGCTTCGACCGAACCGCGATTGATTTCAATAGACAGGGTGCACCGACCAGGTGCGAGGTTGATTGGTGCAGTTACACAGGAGATCTCGCCGGTAGGCGGCAATTCGTTGGGCAGCCCACCACTTAATTCGCTATCAAGAATAAATAGACCGACGTTGGATAGATCGCAGATCTCGGCCAAGACATGGGGGTGTCTGATCGGATTCTCTGCTTGATAAGCGACTGTTAGCCGCAGCCTGCTGGAGCAGCGGATCACGCCATCTTCATCCAGGCTTTCGACCTTGATGGACGTCATCCGTACGCTGCCATCGCCGTCGCGGTCTTCGCGCTCGTCGAGAGGGGCGGCCTCACTGAGACAAATGCGTTGGATGTAGCGGCTGACGACCTCGCGGGGTGCTCCCTCGTCGATGAGCTTGCCGCTCTCGATCATGACAGCGCGGGAGCACAGGCTTTGAACCGACGCCATATTGTGACTGACGAAAAGCACAGTTCGTCCTTCGCTGGCGATTGTGCTCATCTTGCCCAGGCACTTTTTCTGGAATGCCGCGTCGCCGACCGCCAAAACTTCGTCCACGATCAGGATGTCAGGTTCCAAATGCGCCGCGACCGCAAAGGCCAGCCGCATGTACATCCCACTGGAGTAACGCTTTACCGGAGTGTCGAGATAGGTCTCAACCTCTGAGAACGCAACGATCTCATCAAACTTCTGCTGGATCTCGCGCCGGCGCATACCCAGCAGCGCCCCGTTCATATAGATGTTCTCTCGCCCGGTCAGCTCCATGTGGAATCCCGTGCCGACTTCCAGGAGGCTGCCGACCCTGCCGTGGATGTCCGCGTAACCCGAGGTCGGGTCGGTTATGCCGGAGAGGATTTTTAGAAGCGTGCTCTTGCCCGCGCCATTTTTTCCGATGATGCCGACGACTTCGCCTTCCTGGACCTGCATATCGATGTCTTTGAGGGCCCAGATTGATTTCCTGTCGGCCTTGGGCGCTCGGCCCAGGAGTTGTTTGACTGTGTTGACCGACGCTGCCGCTCCATGCGCAAAAGAGTCTCGAAGCGTGGGATACTTCACGCGTGTTCCGACGCGGAAGCGTTTGGAAAGTCCGTGGATGGTGACTGCGGGTGCGCTCATCGTATGGGTCACTTAAACGATATCGGCGAAATGCCGCTCGGTGCGTCGGAAGAAGAACAGTCCTCCGATGAGTAGGGTGCAGGTGGCAAAGGTGGAGGTCAGCAGCGTGCCGGTATTCGGCGCGGGGCTGTCAAGCAGGGCCCATCGGAAGCCATCGATGACGCCGACCATGGGGTTCAGGCCGTAGACGGCCTTCCATTGCTCCGGGACCAACGCGCTGGAGTAGGCAACGGGAGAGGCAAACATCCAGACCTGCGCGAGGAAGGGGATGACGTAACGTACATCGCGGTACTTGACGTTCAGTGCCGAGAGCCAGAAGCCGACCGCTAGTGCCGCAAGGATGACCAGCAGCACATATGCGGGCAGCATGAATACCGCCGCGGTGGGCACGACCTGGTAGTACGCCATGACTACAAGGAGCACGGCAAACGCGATCAAGAAATCGACGAGACCGGCGATGACTGAAGCGATCGGCATGATCAGGCGGGGGAAGTAGACCTTCTTCAGCACGTCAGCGTCCTGGACCAGGCAGTTGCTGGACTGGGTCAGGGCATAGACGAACAACTGCCAAGGCAGCAACGCCCCCAGGACAAAGACCGGGTAGTTGACGTTATCTGATTCCAGTCCTGCGAGTTTGCCAAAGAAGATGCTGAAGACGACCATCGTCACCACGGGCTGGAGGATCGCCCAGGTGAATCCTAAAAATGTTTGTTTGTAACGGACCTTGATATCGCGGATCGCGTAGAAGATCAGCAGTTCGCGATACTCCCAGATCTCGCGCACATTGATCGGCACCCATCCGACGCGTGCTTCGCGCCGGGTGATGGCTCGGTTGGGTTGCCTGTCTTGCCCGATTTCAGCCGTCGCCATTGAAGTCTCCAGGCCTGCGTTGTGCTCGCCGGCCACTATACCTCTGCCCAAGCCTGCCAGCTCCGAATGGGCGAGCCCTGTACCGATCGCGCGGGCGTTATCGTCTGAAGCAAAACAATGCACCCTCTTTGGGCATCGGTCAAATGAGTTCAGGGGTTGATGTTGATTTCGCATGGGCCGATAGGCTATGTGAGGCCGGGGTATCATCCGGCCTAGCCAGGACCCGATTCAGGAGCACGCCCCTTGGCCTCCGAGCCTCCCAATCCGAGCGAAGAGAAGCCCGCTTGGTCGGTCTTGATCCCCGCGTACAACCGGCCTGAGCGGCTGCAGTCTTGCCTCGACGCTTTGGCTGCCGTCGCCGCCCCTTCAGGTGGGTTCGAGGTGGTTGTCGTAGACGACGGCAGCGAGCCGAGGCTTGATGCCCAGATCGAGCCTCCGCAGGGTCTGGGCCTAAGGATCCTGCGGCAGGACAACGCCGGCCCCGCAGCGGCGCGTAATGTTGCGGCTCAAGCGGCTCGAGGCGATTGGCTGGCTTTTACGGATGACGATTGCTGCCCGCAGCGTGACTGGTTGTTGGGGTTTGAGACCGCGTTGCAAGGGGGTAACGCGGTATTGGTGGGTGGGCACACGATTAATGCGTTACCTAAGTGCACGCCGGCCGAAGCGAGCCAATTGCTCCTGAATTACCTGCACGAATACTTTAATGAGCGACATGATGGGGCGACGTTTTTCCCAAGTAACAACTACGGTTTGTCAAAATCGGCATACGAGCAGATCGGTGGATTTGATACGAGTTTCCCTCTTGCCGCGGCGGAGGACCGAGATTTCTGCGATCGAGCAATCGAAGCGGGTGTGCGTCTCGTGTTTGCGCCGGACGCGTGTATCGATCATTACCATGGCATGAACCTACGCGGCTTCTGGCGACAGCACTTCAATTACGGCCGGGGCGCGTACGCATACCACCGCCTGCGCGCGGAGCGACATGTCGGTGCGGTCGGGCGTGAGCCGGTTCGCTTTTATGTCGGTCTCGTTCGCTATCCGCTCGTCCGATACGGCTTGATGCGCGGTGCAAAACTGTCGCTGCTGATGGCGATCTCGCAGGTCGCAAACGTGGCGGGGTACTTCAGGCAGCGGTTGTTCGGCCGCGATTAGCCGATCGATTTAGGCGTCGGCAGTTCTGCCTCTTCGCCATTGATGCGATCTCTAAAGTAGGCAGCCACCCCGATCGCATATGCGAGCACGCTGTATAGGTAGTAGAGGACGTGCAATGGCATAATGAAGATGGTGAACGTCAACGAGCGTTGCTGGATAAAGAAACTGTAGAGCCGTAGATTGAGCAGGATGATGGCGACAAGCGGGGCGGCGATGAGCGCCGACCACCAGCCGCAGAGATACGAAAGCATGATCATGCCGGCCAAGAGAATTAACTCGAATGTCCGTTTTGTAAATTTGTGGGTGTAGGTTCTCACTCGCCAGTTATCTGCTGCGAGTACGCCCAAAACGCCGAGCACGGGGAAGAGCAGGCTGAAGGGCTGGTAGATCGCGGCGATGGTTTGAATAGCAAGGTAAAGCAATGCGAGTATCGCGCTGAACCGCTGAGAGATCCGCAGGTTCAGGTCATTGGGCATCGACCCATGTGCAAGCATGAGCTTGGTCCAAGGCACACCGCGGTCGAAGATGTCGGTCTTGATCATCTTCCACAGTGTCCAGTGCTTGAGGTGGGTTGCCTGGATCGTGCCGTTGAGCATGATGCGGTGGCCGGCCTTGGCCATTCGGACGCCGAGCTCGATGTCTTCGATGCAGGGCCTGGCATAGTTGTCATCAAACCCGCCGTGCTCGAGGAAGACGGTTTTACGGATCGCGCCGCACCCTGACCAGAAAGTCGAGGCATCGCTGTCAGATGACTGGTGCACAAAATGGTGCATCAGATTGCGATATTGCGAGAACAGACCGCGGTGCTCGGGATCGTGGTCGTAGGAGCCAAAGACTGCGTCAATCTCAGGGTTGCTTTCAAAGCTCTCGATCACGCCGCAGATGGTCTCGGGAGCGACGCAGACGTCGGCATCGATAAACAGCAGCAGCTCGCCGCGTGCTTCGATGGCTCCAAGATTGCGAGCGGCAGCAGGTCCCGCATTTTGATCCAGGCGGAAGACGCGTGCGCCGAGTTCTTCGGCGGCCGATGCAGTATCGTCGGTCGATCCGTCGTCCATCACAATGACTTCGTACGAGTCGTACCGGCTCTTATCCAGCGCGTCCAAGCAGCGCTCGAGGTTGGCCTTGTCGTTGTGCACAGGGATCACCACCGACAAGGTCGGGGCGGCCTTTGCGATGGCTTTAGGTGGTGGATCTGCGATTGTCATGACTTTGTGCTGTTGCAACGGACAGGTTGAACCATTTCTGGCTGTTGGCCTGTTTGAGGCGGTGAAACCCTCTCCTCTTTATTACTTTCTCCCTGCTCTTTCTCGCTGACTTGTTCGTGATAAGACTTGTCTGCGTTGACGCTCCAAAGATCGTGACTTTCGCCGAACAGCAGGTCACGGACAGCGTACAACCCCGTCAACATTGAATGGTCTTGATTATTGTAGCGGTGCAGGCCGTTTCGGCCAATAGTCCGTAGGTTCTTAAATTGGTCGATGTACGAACGGATCACCTCCAGGTGCTTTGCGTAGTCAGCGTCGTAAACTGGGTAAGACTTTGGGACCCGATAGACGACCCCGTCTTCCACGTCCTTGGCCTCGGCTAGCCCGATTTGCTCCAATTCCCGCTTCGCCAGGGCGATCAACTCTTCGTCCGGGGTGTTCCAGAGCTCGTCGCCCTCGTTGCAGAAATATTCCAAGCCCAGGCTCGATTTGGTCGGGTCCGGGACCAGATCGGGTTGCCAGTTCTTGAAGTTCTGGATCCGCCCGACCTCCACATTCGGCTCGTGGATATAGATCCAGTTGTCCGGGAAGAGGTCGGTTTTGTTGACGATCACGCAGACGGTGAGGAAGTCGCGGTAGCTGAGCTGGTCGCATGCGTCCAAGACCTCCGGCGGTGCGGGCGGGTCGAGCTTACGTATCAATTCGGTCAACGGCATGCTGGAGATTACGTTGTCAGCCTCCAGTCGCTCGGTGCCTTTCTCGTGCGTTACCGTGACGCCGGTTGCGTTAAAGCCATCACGGTGGACGGCGACGACGTCGCTCTTCATCTTGACGCTGCCGCCGGCGTCATCGACGCGGCGCTGCACGGCTTCCCAGAGCATGCCGGGTCCCAACCGGGGGTAATGGAAGCTTTCGATGAGTGTCTTCACGCGCGTGCCGGGCTTTACAAACATGCTGAGCAACGCGGTTTTAAGCGAAAGGTCCTTGATGCGTTGGGCCGCCCACTCTGCCTTGAGTTCACTGCAGGGGATGCCCCAGACTTTCTCGGTGTAGGTCTTAAAGAAGGTGAGGTAGAGCCGGCGCCCAAAGCGGTTGGTGACCCACTGCTCGAATGTTTCTTCTTGTCGGTGTGGAAGCAGTTGCCAGCGCAGATAGCTTGCCATGATCAGAGTGCTCTCGATCAGGCCTAGCCCGGACAACGCGTTCAGCGGCTTGAGCGGGTACATGAAGAACTTGCCGTTATAGAAAATACGAGACAAACGGTTGCGGACAAGAAACTCGTCGGCGAGGACCTCTTCCCAAATCTCCTGCACTTCTTGGGATTTGGTGAAGAAGCGGTGGCCCCCCATATCGAATCGGTAGCCCTTGTACGACTCGGTGCGCGCGATACCTCCGACGATGCCGTCCTTTTCCAAGACGACCGGCTCGACCCCGTGCTTGGTCAATTCATATGCTGCGGTGAGGCCGGCGGGGCCGCCCCCAATTACAATCGCGCTAGGCATGGTTTTCTCTGGATTTAATTACTGAAGCAGGTGCTTGTCACTGCCAACCCAATGGGCCGTATAAGTCTGGGTGCAAATACGCCTTAGTCAATCTTTACGGAGTATTTATCGGTTGATTTATACTGGATGTGCGGTCTAGTCCATCAATTACACGAAATATGAATCGCTTTTGTCCAGCAGCTATCCGGCTCCCAGAATTCAGGCGGGATTGTCCAGCCGAGATTCACTGCGGATGCAGACAATGACCATTGCTGCAGCCGCGGCAGAGGTCAGGACCGCGAAAATATCGGCGGCAACCACGGACCACGTGGGTACCGGCCAGAGCAATGCGATTTGATCGCACTGCCCCCACCAGCCGGTAAACTCAAAGTAGCGCAGTGATACGACTCGTGTCAGGACCCAGATATTAAATGCCATCATGACGACGGTAAATAGGCCCGCAAGCACGGTGAGGATCTTGCCCCTGAACCAGCCGCTGAGACCCCAGACAAACCAGATCATCTGGGCCGCCGCTGTCGGGATGAAGTACTGCGGCCGAGACAGAAACCAGCCGCCTGAAAGAGACGCGAATCGGTAATCAATCGAATAAAACAGCCCCAGGACCATGAGCGGCGCTAAACCGAGCCATATGAGCATCCGGCGCTGCATCGCCCGGGCTTTTTTAAACAGCAGGACCAGGCCACTCAACAGGGCGATCCCTGAGAGCGTCATATAGCAGTAATAGACTTTATTGGAGACTCTGGCATCGGTATGCGTCGCATTGCCAAGGGTCCTGCCCCAGTTTTGGGTGGCGATTGCGATGTGGTCCCATATCCGGCCGGGCTGAAACATCTCAACAGGGAAGGACCTTGGCTCAGGGTCCAATTCGGTGTAGCTTTCGATCATTGATTCGCCTCCGCCCAGCGGGATGAGCAGCCAGGCAAAGGCGACGCCGAAGAAGACCCCGATCATGGACCAGATGGTGATACGGAGCCACCGCCGGGTTTTGGCGAACGCCAGCGTGAACAGGCTTAAAGGCGGGAACAGGGCGAGCATCGATATTTTTGTGCACACAGCCACGAAGGCGATACCAAACAGGCCCGTGATATTTGCGGCACTCGGTCTGAGCGTGATAACGCGCGTGCCGATGTACAGGAAGGCAGAGAAGAGCAGGAACGTCAGGGCTTCGTTGTTCACAGACGAGGTTTTGAACGCGACCAAGCCCTGCCAACTTACGGCTAAGCCGATGAGAGTAGGGAACCCCCATTGATTAGGCCAAACCCCGCGGGCGACCAGCACGATTAACAAAATCGCGACCATCGACATCGCGACCGAGAAAAGCCGCGCCATCAGCAATCGGCCTCGCACCCCGAACCCGAATACATGCCCAAGCCTCAGGACTTGGCCGGTCACCGCATAATAGACAGGCGGGTGATAGTCATAAAACCCTTCATGGGGCTGGAGGAAATGAGTCTCTTTGTCTTCGACGTACACGGTCGCTAACCCCGGATTGTCTGCCTCTTTGGTCAGGCGCTTAATTTCATCGGTACGCGCCTCAGAGAGATCGATCGTCTCCCGAACTTCACGGTGCGGCCCAAACTCGGCGAGCTCGGCAAGTGCTTGCAGGTCACGCGGGACCTGGCTCTTCTCGGGCGGCTGTTCTGGAGAAACACCATCAAATTGTGAGGCGTAGAGATAGTGCTGGGACTCGTCGGCAGGGTGCAGTGGCGGGACGCGCAAAGCCCAGACGATCCCGTTGGCAAGTAATGCCATCCCGACGGCGATCGCCATCAGCCGGAGTATCTGACGTCTTTTGTTATCCGGTCCCTGTTCCATGCGATTAGATGTTATCGAATCGACCGTTATAGATAGACTCTTTACCGCTCCGAAGCCGCCTGTCGCACTGACAGACGCCATCTATCGGGCCAAACCGAGGTATTTTCCTGATATGATGCCCGGTCCCGCAACGAGGACGACATGGAAAAAAGACGCCTTGGCAAGACGGATATCGAGACGACCACTCTGGGCTTCGGCGCCTCATCGCTTGGGGCCGAATTCCGCAGCGTCGACCTGAACGAGTGCCTCCAATCGGTGCACGTCGCGATGGAGGTCGGGATGAACTTCATCGACACGTCGCCTTATTACGGCCGCGGCATGAGCGAGGTCATGCTCGGGCGGGTTCTACCCGAACTGGACCGCGACAGCTATACCCTCTGCACCAAGCTGGGGCGATATGCCCCTGATCACTTCGATTTTTCTGCGAGGCGTGTCGAGGAAAGCATCGATATCTCGCTCGAGCGGATGAAGGTAGACCACTTAGACGTCGTGATCTGCCACGACATCGAGTTTGTGGACTCGAAGCAGGCGCTCGAAGAAGCCGTACCCGCGTTGAAGAAGCAGGTCGAGAAGGGCAAGGTCCGCTACATCGGCGCGAGCTGCTACCCCATCAAGTCCCTGCTCACTGCGATCGAGTGGGCGGACCTGGATGTGGTACTCAGCTACAACCATTACACGCTGCAAAACGATATGGCGACGCAGCTGCTTGGCCCGTGTGCAGAGAAGGGCGTGGGTGTAATGAACGCGGCGCCGTTTGCCGCGCGTCTACTCACCAGCGCGCCGCTGCCCGAGTGGCACAAGGCCACCCCCGAGGTCCGCGAGGTCGCCAAGAAGGCGGTGGACTTCTGTAAGGAGCAGGGCACGGACATCGCCAAGCTCGCGCTGCAGTACTCGCTGGGCCACCCGGGCTTTGCGACGTGCGTCACCGGCTCGGCCAACCCCGACCGGATCCGGCAATGGGCCGGCTGGGCAAACGAGCAGATGGATGAGGCGCTCGTCATAGAGGTCAAAAAGATTCTCGAGCCGATCCACAACTGGCACCACATCGAAGGCCTGTCGGAAAACAACGACACGCCGACCAACCCGCTGCCGACGAACCTGGGGTAGAGCGGCGGCTTCGAAGACAATCACACTGCAAATCATCATGAAAACCCTCTACTTCGACGAACCCAAGAAAATTCGCACGACCCAGACCGATGTGCCCGCAGCGCCGGGTCCGGGTGAGGCGCAGGTCAAGACGCACCGTGTCGGCGTCTGCGGCACCGACCTGGGTGGCTACCTCGGCAAGTTTCCCTTCTTTAAATACCCACGCATCCCCGGGCACGAGCTTGGTGTCGAAGTCGTTGCTGTCGGCGAAGGCGTGACTAACGTCAAGGTCGGCGACAAGTGCTCGATCGAGCCCTACATGAACTGCGGGCAGTGCTACCCCTGCAAGAAGGGCAACAGCAACTGCTGCACCGAGCTCGAAGTCATCGGCGTGATGTGTGATGGCGGGCTGCGTGAGCGGTTCAACATCCGCGCGGACAAGCTGCATGTCGGTAACAAGCTCAGCTTTGAACAGCTCGCGCTGGTCGAGACCTTGGCCATCGGCTGCCATGCGATCGACCGCGGCGGCGTCGAGGTCGGCGACGATGTGTTGATCATCGGTGCCGGGCCCATCGGCCTGTCGGCGCTCGAGTTCGCAAACGTTAAAGGCGCTCGGATCGCTGTCATGGACCTCAGCCAGGACCGCTTGGATTTCTGCAAGTCGAACTATGGCGTCGAGTGCGGCATCGTGCCGCAGCAGGACGGCTCGGAGATGGAGCAGGTCCTCGCGTTCACGAACGGCAACGGCTTCTCGCTCGTCGTCGACGCGACCGGGCACCAGGGCTCGATGTCCAGCGCGATGAAGTACTGCGCCCCGACCGGCGGGCTCGTCTATGTCGGCATCACCAAGCAGGACCTCGTCTTCCCGCACGTCTCGATCCATAAGCCCGAAGTCACGATTCTGCCCAGCCGCAACGCGCTGCCCAAGGACTTCCCCTACATCATCGACCTCATCGAGAAGGGCATGATCAATACCGACCCATGGATCACCCGTCGGATGGCGTTCGACGATGTGCCGGAACAGTTTCCGGAGTTGATCACGCCCGCGCCCGGCGCGATCAAGACGATTATTGAATTGGTTTAAACCACAGCAAGCACGGATACAGCATGAAGTCAGCAATCACCATCTCACTGGTTGAAGAAGCCCGCAGCGGGCCATTTGTCTATCACGACGGTCTTGCAGACGGCTGCGCCCGCGCAGCCGCGGCGGGATTCGATGCGGTGGAGATCTTTGTCCCCTCGTACGACCCGCTGCCCGAACTCGCTGGCCTGCTGGAGCAGCACAACCTTAAACTCGCCGCGATCGGCACCGGCGCCGGCTGGGTCAAGCACAAGCTCTCGCTGACGGACGGCAACGAGAACAACCGCACCAAGGCCATCGCCTACGTCAAGGGCGTCATCGACCTCGCCGCCCAGTACAACGCGCCCGCCATCATCGGCTCGATGCAGGGCAGATCCGGCGAGGGCGTCAGCCACCAGGGGGCGATCCTGCACCTTAAGGGGTCGCTTGAAGAGCTCGGCGAGTATGCCAAGGACAAAGGTCAGCCACTGTTCTACGAGCCGCTTAACCGCTACGAAACCAACCTGTTCAACACGCTTGCCGAAGGCTCGGCGATCATCGACTCGCTGCAGACCGGCAACGTCAAGCTGCTCGCCGACCTGTTTCACATGAATATCGAAGAGCAGGACATCGCCCAGGCGATCCGCGACGCGGGCGAGCGGGTTGGGCACGTTCACTTTGTCGATTCGAACCGACGTGCGGCCGGGCTTGGGCACATGGACCACGCCCCAATCGTCGCGGCGCTCAAAGAGATCGGCTACGACGGCTACCTCTGTGCCGAGGCCTTCCCCAAGCCGGACGCCGACACCTGCGCAACAACAACGATCGAAACCATTAAGAAATACGTCTAGACAGGAAGATTGATGACCGCAACGACTACCACCCCCGTCACCCTCGGCATCGCCGCCAGCTTCGGCTTCGGCGACCGCATCGGCCTGGCCACGCCCGGCCACGTGCTGGCGATGAAAGAGGCCGGGCAGGGCATCCTCCCGATCTACCCCCAGCAGTCGATCCGTGAGATGGCGCGCACCGTCCGCGAGCCCGTTGCCGTCATGTCCGAGGCGATGGACGCCGCGGTCGGATCTGGCTGGGATGGCCCGATCGGTGCGGATGCCGACCACCTCAAGACCCCGGAAGACGTCGACCGCACCGCGGCTGTCGGCTTCACGTTCTTCACGATCGATCCGTCTGACGATGTCGATGAGAAGTCGGACAGCTACGACGAGGCCACTCTCCGCGCAAAGTTCGATGAGATCAGGGCGGACGTCCCATGGTACGACGGCTACCTCGGTAAGGACATAACGCTGCCCAACGGCACCGTGATTAAGCTTGACGAAGAAGCCTGCATGCGGTGCGCGGTGAAGTATGGCAAGGCGATCACCGCTGCGCTCAAGCTCGCCGACTACATCAAGGAAGTCCACGACAAACTGGACCGCGACTACGAGATCGAGCTGAGCGTGGATGAGACGGACCAGCCTACGACGCTGGCCGAGCACTACATCATCGCCGACCAGTGCATGAGCCGGGGGATGAAGCTTGTCTCGCTTGCGCCGCGATTCATCGGTGAGCTGGAGAAGGGTGTGGACTACATCGGCGATGTTGCGGCGCTCGAGGCGTCGATGGCGGACCACAACGCGATCGCGGAACTCGTCGGCCCGTACAAGCTGAGCCTGCACTCGGGCTCGGACAAGATCTCGATGTATTCCGCATTGGCCCGCGCAACCAAGGGCCGGTTCCACGTCAAGACCGCCGGCACCAGCTACCTCGAAGCGCTCCGTGTCGCGGCGCGTCACGACAAGGCTCTGTTCCGCCGCATCGTTGAGTTTGGCCGAGAGCGCTACGACGTTGATAAGGCGACGTATCACGTGCATGCCACCGTCCAAGGCACGCCTTCGCCCGACGAGTTGCCTGACGATACCGCGATCGAGCGTGAATACCTCGAGCTCTGGTCCGAGGTGCCCGAGGGGCTCGGCTTTACCAAGGCAGGCCGACAGATCCTGCACTGCACCTTCGGCTCGGTGTTGACCGACCCGACGCTGGGCGGCGAACTGCGCAGCGTTCTTGAATCGCACCCGGACACGTATGCCGAGGTGCTATCCGATCACTTTGCCCGCCACCTTCGTGCGCTCCGCGCCGGGATGTGATTTTTCATAGCTCCGGGTGGAAACCTGGAGCACTTAAGAGACCTGCTCCGGGTTTCCATCCGGAGCTATGAGAGATAAGCCATGCTCAAGACCGACCTGATCCACCCCGAAATCCTCGCGACGCTCGCCACGGCCGGGCACCACTCCAAGGTGCTCATCGC
>Ga0213866_10001172_pt1 | contig 19763 bp, 21 predicted proteins | sample PICome_11_FD_160079 | JGI IMG/M metagenome (GOLD analysis project Ga0213866, IMG submission 160079) | Coastal seawater microbial communities near Pivers Island, North Carolina, United States - PICO284 | ecosystem: Environmental > Aquatic > Marine > Coastal | place: USA: North Carolina...
ATCTCAACTATATATTAAAATCAAAATATGCTATTTTATAGTTATATTAATTAGTTTAATAATATGAAAATCTATATCATTACTCAAACTCAAGCTAATACAGATTATCGTAAAGTTATTGCTACGGGAGCAGATAGTCAATTAGTTTTGATTCTATAATAATTATAATAATATTAAATTTTAAAATTTTTAGTAGCTAAATAAATTTCTTTAGCTTGCTTATATCTTATAATGGCTTCTTGTCTGGCTTGAGGGTGGGGTATAATAGGTTCTATAACAGTATTATCATAATTCTTATCTAACCATTTGTCCTGATATAAACCCTGTTTATCATAATTCTCAGCTTGTAAATAAGGGTTAAAAATACGGATTGGCTTTGGGTCTGCTCCGACTGAGGCTCCCCATTGCCAACCCCCATTATTAGATGGTTCATCTAAATCAATCAAACTAGCTCTGAAATATTCCTGTCCCCATCTCCAATCAATTCCTAGATTTTTGGACAGTACACTAGCTACAATCATTCTGGAGCGATTATGCATCCAACCAGTCTGAGATAATTGTTGCATAGAGGCATCGACAACCTTATAACCAGTTCGTCCAGTCATCCAAGCTATAAATCTATCTTGAGCCTTTTTGCCTTGAACCCAATCTATAGTTTGTCTATATTGATCTTGGAATTCCAAATCTAATAAATCTGGCTGATGATAGAGTAAATAAGCATAAAATTCTCTCCAAATTAGCTCTGATATGTAGGTAATAGCTCCTAGATTAGTTTTGTTATCCAAAGCCAATTCTTCTACGCTTAAGTTAAGATATTTAGTAATCTCGTCTTTAAGCTTTCGTGCAGATACAAAACCCCAAGCCAAAGCTAAGCTCATCCGAGAAGTCTGACCATTATCTATAATATCAAGTTCTAGACTATTACGATTCAAGCTATAATTATTTAATTTACCAGATATCAGATAATGATTAAAACTCTCCAAAGCTTCACTCTCAGAAGTATACCAATTAGATAAATCTGGTAAAGTAAAATATTGGTCTAAATCATAAATTATATCTAGAATCTGAATCTCTCTCTTGGCATTAAATATAGAGTCAATAATATTAGTCTTAGGTGCTACATATTGCCAAGATGATATAAGAGGAGTAGATGCATAATTTACAGACTCTAGGTCAGGCTTGGGTAAAATTTGTAGATTTAGAAATTCCTGCCAAACAGATTTTTTAAAAGGGGTAAAAACAGTATAAAGATTCCCATTTTGGCTTCTAGTTTCGGGTTTCACACTTAATCTGTCGGCAAATATATTTACCTCAATCCCAGCTGCTTTGATTTTGCTAATTTGAGTATCAAAATCAGGATAAATATCTTGATTTACAAAAATTTCTAGATTATAAATTTGAGACAATTCACTCATAGAACGAGCACCTTTCCCACGAATTAGATGAAAGTGAGGGAATTGTTCGGTGAATTGAGGTATGGCTCTAGCTAATAAAAACTTTTGCGGATAACCAAATTGAGATTCTGGGCTAGCCTCTAGCATATAATCCTCCAAGATAAATACAGGAGCAAACATAACCCCCGTATCGCGAGCCTTAGTAATGGCATAAAGTAGGGCAGAATTATCTTCTATCCTCAAGTCTCGTCGAGCCCAATAAATAATTAAATTAGATTTCATATATTTTATTATAACATACTTTTTAGGAGGTGTGGTTGAAATTCCCCTCTTGGGGGATATAAGTTATATTGTCCTCCATTGGTGGTGGTACCGTAGGTAGTAAGGCAGAATGCATCTCAGCCACGAAAAAAAACCCCGTATGCTGTCGTGCATAGGGGGTATGGTCAATTTGTTTAGATCTCTACAATTTCTTCTTTTGGAATTCTGTTTAATAAAGCTATTTGAATCAGTTTATTACGACGATTTTGCATTATTGTAAGAATTTCACTTTCTTTTTCTTGATTATGATCAAAGTTATGGCTAGTAATTATAATTCGGTCTAAATTTGTACTAACGGAGAATCTCCAGACAAATTTATTAAATGTTAAACATACTTTCTCTATAGCATGAACACATTCAACCAATTCATGGTTAAGATAAGAATCCTCATGCTCTTGATTACCTTTGAGAATCAAAATAGTCATTGATTTGTAAAATGAGCTTGAACCCCCTTGTCAGGAAGTTCTGGCAGTATTGAGTTTAGCATATTTGAAATTTTTTGGCAATTATGCTATTATACATAATAAGGTATTGTTATATTTTGCTATCTAATATGAAAGTTATTCAACAGTTTATTGATTACTTTGAGGCTAAAAAGCATATTTTGGTAGTTTCTTCATCCTTATTACCAAAGGGGGATGCTTCAGTTTTGTTTACTACGGCGGGTATGCAACAGTTTAAGTCTTATTATTTAGGGACTCCATCACCTTATGGGAATCGGGTAGTTAGTGTACAAAAGTGTCTTAGAGTAGATGATATTGATGAGGTGGGAGATGAGACTCATAATACTTTCTTTGAGATGTTGGGTAATTTTTCTTTTAATTATCCTCAAGGTGAGGGTAGTTATTTTAAGTCTGAGGCGATTCGATTAGGTTATGAATTGATTGCTGAGACTTTGGGAATGAAAATTGATTATGTGACTATCTTTGCGGGTGATGAGAAAAGTCCCAAGGATACCGAGTCTTTATCAATTTGGCAGGATTTAGCTCGTGAGAAGGGGATTAAACTTGAGATTAGAGAATTAGGACGAGAGGATAATTTTTGGGGACCAACTGGAGCGGAAGGTCCTTGTGGTCCGACTACCGAGATTTTTGTAAATGATGTAGAGGTTTGGAATATTGTATTTAATCAGTATTATTCTGAAATTGGTGGTAAACTCAAAGATTTACCTCAACAAGGTGTGGATACCGGAGGTGGGCTAGAGAGAATTATAACTCAATTAGAGAGTGTAAGTTCGGTTTATGATTCTAGTATTTTTGTTCATATTATGGATAATTTAAGGTCTGAATTTGTAGGGCAAGAGGAATCAGTTTATAGAATTTTATTTGACCATATTCGGGCTAGTACTTTTCTTTTAGCAGAGGGCATCGTCCCTTCTAATAAAGAACAAGGTTATATTTTGAGGCGATTATTACGCAAAGTGATGAGTTTAACCAATGCTTATGATAGGCCTCTGGAGCTTGTTTTTTCGACCATTGATGATATGATTGAGATTTATAAGGGGCGATATATTGACTTAGTTATAGCTCGTGATAGTATCAAAACTTTGATTCAAGATGAATATGCTCTATTTCAGGACGCTTTATCTAGAGGTATGAAAATGGCAAATAAAATGTTAAAGAAAAAACGGGTACCTCATATGTCTGGGGAAGAAGCTTTTTTACTAGCTTCAACTTATGGATTGTCTCCGGAGATATTAAAATTACAAGGTTTATCTTTTGATGAGCAGGACTTTGAGAATTATAAATCTGAACATCAGGCTATCTCTCGAGCTGGAGCTACCAAGAAATTTGGTGGGCATGGTTTGATTCTAGATAATGGAGAATTAAAGGCAGTTAATGAGGAGGAATTAGCCATTGTAACTAGACTACATAGTGCTACTCATCTCTTAAATCAGGCTTTAAGGGAGGTGTTGAGCTCAGAAGTAGAGCAGAAGGGGTCAGATATTACTGCTGAGCGAACTAGATTTGACTTTAGTTTTGATAGAAAGCTTACTCCAGAGGAAATTAAGGCTGTAGAGGATAAAGTAAATGCTTATATTCAAGCTGGAGTTGAAGTGATAATTACTAATATGTCTTTAGAAACAGCCAAAAAATCAGGAGCTTTATATTTAGCTAACCGTAATTATCCACAAAATGTGGATGTATACAGTTTTGGGGATATCTCTAAAGAGCTATGTGGAGGTCCGCATATCAAGAATACAAGCGAGATTGGGCAATTCAAAATTAAAAAGGAAGAAGCAGTAGCTCGCGGAGTACGGCGTATTCGTGGTATAATAATATAATATGAATATAAAACAACAAATTCTACTTAGAAAAGGTTTGCATTTGAGTCTAATAATACCATTTGGGATATTTTGGTATTTATCATTACAGACTTTTACTTATGCTCAAGACTATGCTAGATGGTTTCTAATTACTTTTGTATCTCTATTCTTGATTTATGAGTATCTTAGATTAGATACCAAAATTTGGGTTCCTTTTGCTAAGCTAGTGAAGCCCAAAGAGATTGAGACTAGTGTAGATGGATTCAATTTAGTATTAGCTTCTATTCTTGCCATTTACTTCTTTTCTCCACAAATTGCGATTATTGCTATCCTGATTGCAATTATTGGGGATACATTCTCTACAATTGGTGGAATTTATGGTACAATGAGAGTATTCCCAAAAACTAATAATAAAACAACTTGGGAAGGTATCTTTCTTGCCTTATTAGCTAACTTCTTAATAGCTGCTAGTATCCTGGGATTTAGCTTGTTTCCATTGATATTAGCAATTGCTGGAGTAATTATAGAAACTCATGTCACTAAATTAGATGATAATTTAGCAATCCCTCTAGGCGTTGGTTTACTTGGTGAAATTATATTGTTCATAATAACATAAATGTATTCATATGTTTGGAAAAAAAGAAATATTACAACCTTTAATCATAGACATCTCAGAAAATAGAGTCTCTATAATTGATTATACAATAGATACAAAAACTGGAAATACTATTATTCAAGGTCTAGGTGAAACAAAGCTACCCTTTGGTGTTGTGGGTACGGATTCTATTGAACAAGAAGATTTACTCATAACAGCTATTGAGGATACGATAACTCAAGTTAGGCCCGATAACTCTAACAGTAAAGAGCAATCTACCGTCGTATTTGGTGTGTCTAATCCAATGGTTGAAGTTGTCCCAAGAGCGATTGAGCTTTATAGGGAAAATCCTAATCATAAAATTCGTTCTAAGGAATGGGTGCACTCTATTGATGATGTTTATATTAAGTTTGACTCTGAAATCTATAATAGTGCTCAGGGACATAATTTGCCATTGTCTCTTGTTCAAGTTTCACTCAATAATATTATGTTAGATGGGCAAGAAGTTATCTCTCCAATTGATGAGTCAGCTCAACAAGTTACCTTAGAGACTGTTAATACTTATATCCCTACCAAATATAAGCAGTCTTTAATCAATATAGCTAAAGCTAATAATTTACAGATAGAAGGAGTATATCATTATGATTATGGGGTAGGTCAGTTAATATTAGACTATAATACCAATAAAGACATCTCAATTATTTTGATAGATATTAGATTTGGACATACTAGCATCAGTCTCATACAAAACCAAAAAATTGTGTATGCCAATTCATTTGGAGTAGGGAGTCATAGTTTTACTCAAGCAATTGCTAATACCTTTCAGATTACTATTGATGAAGCTGAGACCGTACGTCAGGAATACAGTATGTTACAACTCCCAAGAGATATGTCCCGTAAGATTACAGATTCACTAGAGTCTGAACTATCCCTTTGGTTACAAGGAATTATCTGTTCTCTAAAATCACTTAATATGAATAATACTCCTACTCATATTTTCTTATATGGTGAAGGTGCTACATTATTGGGAGTCAAAGAATCTCTAGAATATAGTACTTGGTATAAGTCACTAACTTTAACTCAAAAGCCTTCATTATCTATCTTAACACCGAAACAATTTGTTCATGTTGTAGATATGACTAGCCATATGGAAGGCTCTAAGTTTGTAGATATGCTTGGCTTAGTACATCTTTCAAGCATTCCTTTTGATATCCATTTACCTTATCGTATAAGCGAATAAATATGAAATCTCACACATCAAAAAAATCCATCATTCTGAATCCTAAAGATAGTTTATCTGATATGATATATCAGATAAAAAGTTATGCTAGACAAAACAAGACTACCGCTATATACATACCATATGCTATGTATATACTATATAACTCAGTTAATAGAGAATTATTTATAAATAATATCAAACAGCTATTAGATAAGTATGAGATAGATTTATATAGCACAGATCATAGTTTGATAAATTTATTTCAATCAGAGGATTTAGAAATTAAATATTTAGATAATATACAAGATATAGAGGACAGTATGCGTCAACAGGATGATGAGCCTTATACTGATTTTATAAATTATAAGCAAGTAATACAAGACAATCCAGCACAACATTCATTACAGTCAGAACCAATCTTTCAGTTATCAAATACTACTACTAATCCTAAAATTACTGGTAAAACATATACAAATAATCCTAAACCAGTCTCGAGAGGGTTATTATACTTTAGTATTATCTTAGGAATAGTTTTTGCTTCAATCTTATCTTTAATCTTCATACCTAAGGCTGAGATTAATATTAAAACTACAATAGAAGATTTATCTCAAGATTTTGAAGTTACTTTTGACCCTAATATTACTGATGTTAGTGTAGAAAATAGAACTATCCCATCTAGTTTAGATATTATCTCAGCTTCTGTAGATGGAACTTATGAAGCTACTGGCTCTAAGACTGGTGGAACTAAAGCAGAAGGTGAGATTACTATTCTTAATAAAACCTCTACCCCACAGCAATTAGTTTCAAATACTAGATTTAGATCAGAAAAGGGGAAGCAGTTTAGACTAAACGAATCTGTGACAGTTCCAGCTAATGGTTCTATCAATGCTAAAATTACAGCAGAAGCCATCGGTACTGACTATAATATTCCTGCAGGAAAACTTACTATTCCAGGTTTTGAAGATACCCCAACTAAATTTGAGAGTATATATGGAGAGTTAAAAGAAGATTTAAAAAATGGAGTTATCGAAGATGGAACATCAGTAACTAATGAAGATATTGATAAGGCTAGAGTAGATCTACAAAAGAAATTAACTGAAGTAGTTAATTCCCAAGTTACAGAGAAAGATGGGTTGAAGGCCTTAGCAATGCAAAGTAAACTAAATAATATTGACTATGAAGGCTTGCCCACTGATGGAGAAGGAATTAGGAGTTTTAATGTAAAAGCTAGTAGTAGTTTGTCGGGAGTATTTTATAAGGAAGAAGACTTAGATAAAGTGATTCAATCTTTACTAAAAACCCAAGTGCTAGAATCTCAAGAATTAGGAGATATTGATATTAGATTTGATAAACAACAAGATTTTCCTGATAAAAAAGCTGTAAAAATTCGGATATATGTTGATTATAAAATTCAAAATAAGTTTGATAAAGATAAAATAATTAATAATATTAGACTTAAAACAGTTAGTCAATCTAAATCATACTTAGAAAACTTAGATAATGTTGATACTGTAGACATCAAACTAACACCTAGTTTTAGCCCAATTTTGCCAGTATTGAAATCTAGAATCAGTATAAATATTGAATAAATATGGATAATATTATATGGCCTTGGTTGTTACCACTAATACCATTGACTTGGGCATTAATTGATGTAATAAAACTAAAAAACTTTCTGGAGGATAGAGGTTGGTTAAAATTAGGATTAGAGAGGAGTGAGTTAGAACGTCTCAGTATAATTAGAGGGATATTATTTGCTTTAATAGTTGTCTTTACAATTTTAGCTTCAGGTAATACTCAGCTTATATTCGGTCTAATAGGTTTAGTAATAGGAGGATTACTTATGTATTATTCTGAGCCCATTCATAGAGTATTTGGTATAGGTGGGGGACCTAATTCAAAATTAAAAGGAGATACAAAAGTCAAGTTAGTTGGGTTGATTATATGTATATTATCAGCACTTTGGATGTCAGGTATAACTCAAGGATTATTATTTTGGTTTCTTGAGACAGCTAATTTATTGCCTTCTCCAGATTTATAATATTTGACGAAAAGATTCAAACTAGAGTATAGTATAGGTGTAATTAGATTTTATTTATGTCAAAAACTGTATTTTTAGGAATGTCGGGGGGAGTAGATTCCTCAGTTTCGGCCTATCTCTTACAACAACAAGGGTATAATGTGGTTGGAGTATTTATGAAAAACTGGTCAGGTAAATTAGAAACTAGCCGAGGGGTTTTTGATTTTCCTTGCTCCTCTCAAGCGGATTATGAAGATGCCAGACAAGTAGCTGGACATTTAGATATACCATTGTATACCTTTGATTTTGAGACAGAATACCGTCAGAGAGTAATCGAATATTTTATAACTGAGATAAAAAAAGGTCGTACCCCAAACCCAGATATTATGTGTAATAAAGAGATAAAATTCAAGGTATTCTTGGATAAATGTCTATCTCTTGGAGCTGATTATATTGCTACTGGTCATTATGCTAGAATTAGTCAGACTGATGATGGAGTATTTCATCTCTTAAAAGGTGTAGACAATACCAAAGATCAATCATATTTCCTCTCTACTCTTGGTCAATATGAGCTATCTCACACCTTATTCCCAGTTGGGGATATACCTAAGACTCAAGTACGAGAAATTGCTAAGCAAATTCAATTACCAAATGCCAAAAAACCAGATAGCCAAGGAATTTGTTTTGTCGGAGAAATAGATGTAAATGCATTTATAGAAGCATTTGTGGGTGAGAGTATAGGAGAAATTATTAATACTAAAGGTGACATAATAGGGCATCATAGAGGATTATATTTTTATACAATAGGACAGAGAAAAGGCTTAGGAATTGGTGGAGGAATACCATATTTTGTAAAAGCTAAAGATTTGGAAAAAAATCAGCTGATAGTTTCCAAGGGTATGGACCCATTAGATTTATATCAATCAGAGGTTTTGATTAGTGAACTATCTTGGACTAATCAAGCTCCAGATTTACCTCAAAATTTAAGAGCTAAAATTCGCTATCGCTCTCAAGATGTGGAGTGTACAGTTCATAGAATAGATAATAATAATCTCAAAGTTGAGTTTACAGAACCTCAAAGAGCAGTCACTCAAGGACAATTCTTGGTATTATATCAAGGGGATGAACTGATTGGTAGTGGAGTCATGGTCTAGAGAAAAATTAATTTCTATAATTATCAATTATGAATTGAGCGGTGGCAGGCTTCACCTGACGGGTTATTTTGAGCTAATTCCTCCTTTGGAGGAGGTGGAACAAAGTACCGGTGGTGTATAGAGTGTAATATTAATACAAACAAGTATTTATTTTAATATTTTAAGTCCACCCTCCCCCTACGGGTACTTCCTCCACCTGCCTCCCGTAGGGATGGAAGTGAGACAGAAGCCCAACCCACAACTCATAATTTATAATTTCTAAACTTATCCACAGAATAAACATTTACAAAAAAAACACGATTTTATATAATAATATATATATATATATTATTATGTACATCAATATAAAAAAAGTCAAGAAAGGATTCACCTTACTCGAGATATTATTAGTAATAGCAGCAATAGGGATATTAGCAGCCATAGTATTAGTAGCCATTAACCCCACAAGACAAATATCACAAGTAAGGAATGCACAAAGAAGATCAGATATAAATGCAATATACAAAGCATTAGAACAATACTTAATAGATAATAAAGACTATCCTGAAGGAATAACAGGAACACCTAAAGCAATATGTAATAATACAGTAACAACAAACTGTGTAAACTTAAGTATTTTAGTACCAACATATTTAGCATCCATACCAAAAGATCCAAGTGGAGGAGTCTATAATGTATATAAAAACTCAGCTAATAATAGAATAGGAGTAGAAGCTCCAGCTAGTGAATTAGGACAGAATGTATCAGTCAATATAATTATAACTTCACCAATAATACAAAATGAACTAGTTTTACACTTAGATGCAGGTGATGTGGATAGCTATCCAGGAACAGGAAATACTTGGACTGATTTGAGTGGGAATGGGAATAATGGTACTATTTATAATGCTAGTTATGACTCTAACGATGGTGGCGGTAGTTTAGTCTTTAATGGTATAAACACTAGAGTAGATATTCCTGAAAATAGTATTTGGGGGCTAGCTAATTCAGCAACTTTTAATGTTTGGTATAAAGCATCATCATACTCTGGTAATATTGTAGGTTATATGAAAGGTTTATGGCCAGGATATGAGATTAGTCCTGGTTTAGTGGTTTATTCTGCACAATTTGGCTCAAATGATTTGAATGGAAACTACCTTTATACTTTAGGTGATTGGGTTATGATAACTTGGGTTATTAATAGAACTACAAATGAATATATAATTTACCGTAATGCTGATCAGACAGGTAATCCTACACCTATAACTCACCCATCCTTACCTTCATCTAAATTATATCTTGGAGCTAGAGGAGATAATCTGGATAAATTTATGACTGGTAAAATTGCAAATGTACAATTTTATAACAAAGTACTCACATCAACAGAGATTCAACAAAATTATAATGCTATGAAAAGTAGATTTGGTCTATAGTAGAAGTTAAGTCATGTTTTTAAGGTATACTATATTACTTATAATGATATAATAATATTCATTGAATTGAAATTTAACCTATTTTATGATATATTATTAAAATATACTTTAATAATAATCAACCAATGTCCCAATCTCCTCTAATAACTATTTCATCTCCTTCTGGTGGGGGGAAGTCCACTGTGACTCAAAAAATATTAAGATCTTCAAGAAGATTTGCACGCTCTATATCAGCTACTACTAGGATGCCAAGAATAAATGAAGTAGATGGTAAAGATTATTATTTTTTAAGCTTAGAGGAATTCCAAGATAAAATTGCAAAAGATGAATTTTTGGAGTGGGAAGAAGTTTATCCTGACATTTTTTATGGTACGCTGAATTCAGAGATAGAAAATATGGCTAAAAAAGGTCAAATTCCAATTTTAGCTATAGATGTACATGGGGCATTAGAACTTAAAAAACGGCTTAAAGATAGACTATTGACTATATTTTTGGATGTCCCTAGCATAGCTACATTGAAAGATAGATTGAAATATAGGGCTACCGAGACTAAAGCTGAATTAGAAAAAAGATTAGCCAGAGCCGAATATGAATTATCTTTTAAAGATAATTTTGATGTTATTATCCCTAACATTAAACTTACGGATACGGTTAAGCAAACCATTGATACAATTGATGTTTTTTTGCATAAATTCACATTATAAGCTATAATTGTTAAAGAGTAGTATTTAATATTGGTTATTTGATAATATTTTAATTAAATATTCTTACTCTAATTGTTATTACTTTAATATCTTGTTATGAAAAAAAAATATAAGCAGAGCTTTAGGCCTAAAGTAGAATTCTTTAGTAGTGCTGATGAAATTGTAGATAAAAATATTGGTAAGAATACTAATATTGAGGTTAAATCTGAGATTGAGGATATTAAATTAAAACCATTTCAATCAGAACATAAAGAATATAAGCCTTCACAAATACTAAAACCAAAATCTACAAAGTATATACATAAAGACACCAAAAAAAATACAGTATATAGTTCTCAAACCAAAACATCCACAAAGCGACCAAACTTTGCTTTCATTGATGGTCAAAATTTGAATAAATCTATTCAAAGTCAAGGTTGGAGTTTGGATTATAAAGAGTTTAGGAATTATCTAGATACAAATTATGGGGTCAAAAAAGCCTATATGTTTATTGGGATGGTTAATACCAACCAACAATTATACTCAGCTTTGCAAGATTTTGGATATCATCTAGTTTTTAAACCCACTTTAGCAACAAAACAAGGTGACTTAAAAGGGAATGTGGATGCAGAGATGGTATTATATGCATTAACTCAAATTAATCAATATGATAAAGCGGTGATAGTGAGTGGAGATGGTGATTTTTATACTTTAGTACAATATCTCAAAAGCCAAGGTAAACTACATACTCTTTTAGTCCCTAATGAAAAAGCCTATTCTAATTTATATGATTCTTTAGATATAAAAACTGACTTTGTGGATGACTTAAGAAAAAAATTAGAATATAAGAAAAAATAATCATATATAATTTATGCCAGAGCTACCAGAAGTAGAAAGTTTAAGAAGAAGCTTAAAACCTTATATTATCGGGAAAACTATTAAAGCTATATCTGTACATAAGCCCAAACTAGTCAGTGGGTCAGGGACGGTCAGACAGCCTCTAGATTATAAAAAACAAGAATTTGAAACTAATCCTATTGGCGCTCAGATTACAGATATTACTAGAGTTGCTAAGAATTTAATCCTTCATCTTAGTAATGGGCAAGTGATTTTGGTACATCTTAAGATGACGGGACAATTAGTCTATCAGGATGATAATCAGAATAAAGTGCTAGGAGGACATCCTATTGAGTTATCTGAGAGTACCTTACCGAATCAACATAGCCATATTATTTTTGAATTAAATCAGGGAACTTTGTATTATAATGATGTGAGAATGTTTGGTTATGTGTTACTTTACCCCAGTTTGGATTCTATTTATAAGATAGGCCATTTTGATAAAATAGGCCTAGATCCTTTTGATTCTAATTTTACATCTGAATATCTTTATAAAAATCTCAAGACCAAAAAATCTAAACTAAAGACTGTACTCCTAAATCAATCTATTGTGACTGGACTTGGTAATATTTATGCTGACGAAGTTTGCTTTAAGGCTGGAATTTTACCAACTAGAATGGCTAATACTTTAAACAAAAAAGAGGTATCTAAACTATATGATGCTATTACTGAGATTATTCCAAAAGCAGTAGAGATGGGAGGCTCATCTATTGCCAATTATATTATGGCTGATGGTTCTAGAGGAACTTATGCTAGAGAACATAAGGTTTATGGCAAGGCTGGGAAGGAATGTATGATTTGTGCTCAAATTTTACAAAAAACTACTATTAATAGTCGGACTACTGTATTCTGTCAATTTTGTCAAAAATAGTATATAATAAATTTATATAAATTTAATCTATATGAAACAAAATAATAATTATATCCTAGATTTAGATCTTAGATCTATATTTCAAGGGGCCTTGATATTAGCTGCAATTTGGATTGCTTTTTTGCTAAGAGATGTTGTAGTTATAAGTATTTTAGCCTTTATTGTATCTTCTGGGATTATATTAGGAGCAAAATTGATGCATAAATCTCTTCAAATTCCGTATCAGCTGGGGGTATTCTTTGTATTATCAGTGGTCTTTGGGATAGTGGCATTATTATATCAATTAATTGTCCCTACTATTAGTAGTGAGTTTTCAGCTTTAGTTGACAATTTCCCTAGGTTATTCGTTGACTTTAATGTATTTATAGGGAATATAGTAGATAAACCAGATTTTAACTTTATAGAATATATCAATTCTACTACGGGGAGTAGTATTAATATTGGTGAAGTGACTTGGGATATTATTACGGGTTTGTTTTTTACTACTCAAAATATTATTAGAACTTTATTTTATATTGTATTTTTCTTAGCAGCAACATTTTATATGGCAATTAGACCTCAAAACTTAGATGAAATTATAAATTTCTTTTTCCCATCCCAAAAGTATAAATTAGTGAGTAGCAAAATTAATCAAGCTAGATATAAAGTTGGCTATTGGTTGTCAGGTCAACTACTAATCTCTCTTATACTAGCTGTGATAACTTATCCATTTTTGTTATTTATCAAAGTACCTTATGCTTTATTATTATCAGTTATTGCTGCATTTTTGAATATAATACCTATTATTGGTCCGATTTTATCAGCAATACCCGCTATGATTTTAGCTTTAACTGGGGGGATTAAAATATTTTTGGGAACAGGATTATTTTATCTTATACTACAACAGATAGATGGTAACTTTATGACTCCCTTAATTATGAGAAAAGTCACAGGTATACATACTTTAATTGTAATGATAGTAATATTATTAGGTGCCTCATTAGCCGGAGCTTTAGGTGCATTAATTGCCTTGCCAGTAGTATCCGTCATTTCAATTTTTATAAAAGGTTTAGAAGAAGAATAATATGGAAATTTACATTATAGGTTTAGTTGTTGTTAGTTTACAGATATTTATTATATTTTTAATTAAAGGTAATAATAACTCAGATAATAACTTAGATAAATTATTATCGAACTCAGAAAAGAGATTAAAAGATGATTTACAGACAATTCGTAAGGACTCTAGAGAATTAGCTCAGGAGGGTAGAGTAGAATTAGGTAATAATTTAAATGCTTTTGGAAATTCACTTTTAAAAAGAATGCATGAAGCATCAGTAATGCAAAAAAGTCAGTTAGAAATATTTTCTCAGCAATTAGTTGAACTGACAAAGCAGAATGCCACAAAATTAGAGTTGATTCGTAATACTGTAGAGCAGAGACTAACTGAACTCCAAAAGGATAATAATCAAAAATTAGAAAAAATGCGAGAAACTGTAGATGAAAAACTACAATCTACTTTAGAAAAACGCTTAGCTCAGTCTTTTCAATCTGTTAGTGAAAGATTAGAGCAAGTACATAAAGGTCTTGGAGAAATGCAACATTTAGCAGTGGGAGTAGGGGATTTGAAAAAAGTTTTATCTAATGTTAAAACTCGTGGAACTTGGGGAGAAGTTCAATTGGGGAACCTGTTAGACCAAATTCTTACCAAAGAGCAATATCAGGCTAATGTTGCTACCAAAAAAGATTCTAAAGATATTGTAGAATATGCCATAAAACTACCAGGGAAAGATAAGAACTTAGACAATATTTGGCTACCTATTGACGCTAAATTCCCGATTGAAGACTATCAAAGGTTATTAGATGCTGAAGATGCTAATGATAGAGTAGCTATTGATGCTGCCAATAAGGCCATTGAAAAAAGGCTTAAAGATGAAGGTAAGAAGATTAGGACTAAATATATTGACCCCCCTAATACTACTGACTTTGCTATTCTGTTTATTCCTATTGAGGGACTTTATGCGCAAGCTTTGAAATTACCTGGCTTGGTAGATTTTATACAGAGAGAATATAGAGTTATGATTACAGGGCCTACTACTATTACTGCGATTTTGAATAGTTTGCAAATGGGATTCAGAACATTAGCAATTGAAAAACAATCTAGTGAAATTTGGCAAACCTTATCTGAAGTTAAAACTGAGTTTGGTAGATTTGGTGAAATTTTAGAACGAACTCAGAAAAAACTACAAGAGGCTTCTAATCAAATTGATGCAGGAGCTACTAGAGCTCGATCAATTGAGAGAAAATTAAAGAATGTAGATACTTTGAATCTGCCAAAGGTAGAGGTAGAGATTATTGAAGCTGAATTAGAATTATAAAGTTAAATTTTTTAGTATTCCTGCTCCAACAATTGCAGCAGTCTCAGATCTTAAAATATATGGAGTCAATTTAACAGGTATATAATTATATTTTTCAATTAAGTCTAAATATTCTTGTTGTTCAAACCCTCCTTCTGGCCCAATTAAAAGATTAATACCTGTAATATTATCTAAAGTAATAGATTTAATATTCTGAGGATTAGAGCTAAACTGAGTATCTCCAATAAAATTAATACTATTATCCCTATATTTAATTTTGTCTAAAGTTTTAATTGAGATTTTAGGAAAATAAACTCTTTCAGACTGTTTACATGCAGTATTTATAATGCTTTGCCAACGAGTTAACTTATTCTCAACTTTATCTAATCCAATTTGGGCAAATTTAGTTTTAGTAATAGTAATCTCATCTACCCCAATTTCGGTTAATTTCTGAATAACTAATTCTAACAAAGGTATTTTTATTATAGATATAATACAATGAATATGAATTTTGGGTTCACTTATATTTTGTATATTTAGAATTTCAAGGTTAAATGGCTTTAAATTTTTAATTTTTAAATTATATAAATCACCATTCCCATTAGTTGCTTGAATATTAGTGCCTGGTTTTAATCGTAAAACATCTTTGATATGATGGATTTCATCTAAATGTAAATCTTGAGTTTTATTATCAAAGATAAAATATCCCATAGTTATTTTAGCACTCTCTTGGTCATTACATACCATTCAGAAATAGAAGCATATCTATCTACAGATGAGTTTCCAACAGATAATTTAATATTACTAATAACGGGGTTAGTATAATAAAGGTATTGTGGCGAGTACATAAATATAGCTGGGACATCACTTACTATTTGTTGTTGAAACTGGGCTAGGCTAGATGCGATAACATTGGTATCAGTATTAGTTCTAGCTGTTTCCAGATACCCATCATTATTTACATTGGTGTATTGAGCTAAATTTAATCCAGGACTATTGATTTGGGAAGAATGCCAATAAATATAAGGGTCAGTATATATGTTTAATGCAATTCCTAAAAAGAGAGCTTGATAAGATCGATTACGGATCTGGTTATTAGATAACTCATTAAATGGAATTACTTCGGTATTCATTTGTATACCAATAGCCTTAATTTGACTTTGTAGCAATGTTGTAACTTCATCTACCTTATTTCCACTAGCTACTAATAATGTAAATTCAGCTCTTTGATTGTCTTTTTCTCTAATCCCATCTCCATCTACATCTTTCCAATTAGCAGCATCTAAGATTTTTTGTGCATTTTCTATATTTTGTTCAGTGGGAGTATCTATATAAAATTTATTAAAGGGTGTAAAAACACCATTAATTTTAGTCGCTTTACCTTTTAATATATTATTAATAATGTCATCTCTATTAATAGAATTCGCAATGGCTTGTCGGATTTCTCTATTGGATAATAAAGGGTCTTTTACATTGAATATAATTCCAAAAGATTGAGGAGTATTCAAGATATTGGTTTGGAATTTATCTGATTCCTCTAAAATACTTTTGAGTATAGTAATAGCTTGTAATTCATTTTGTTTAAAGTCTTTAATCATTATATCCTCTTGTTTATAGAACTCCAATATAAATGTATCTATATTGGGTTTTTCTCCGAAGTAATTTGGATTTCTCTCAATAGTAATAGACTCAATATTCCCATCTTTTTTCTTCTGAATAGACTTATATCTAAATTTACCAGCACCTATTGGCTCTAGATTAGCTTTAGCTAAAAGAAAAGCACTGGGTTCTAAATTTTGCCAAATATGTTTAGGTAAAATACCAAAGGTTAACCCAGATAAAAATGGAGAATAACTGGCATTGAGGTTTAATTTTAAAGTAGAGTCATCTACTCTAGTTATAACAACTCCTTTTAGAGCTGAGTTAAGGGGGCTATTATAATCAGGGTTTTGTATAGTCTCTATAGTAAATATAATATCATCAATTGTAAGAGGAGTATTATCATCCCAAGTTATACCTGATTTAATTTTAAATATATATTCTTTCCCATTATCTCCAACAGTATAGTTTTCTACTAATTCATTTACAAGATTGCCCTCAGTATCTAATCTAAATAAAGCTGGATAAATCAAATACTCCAAAACTCTATCAGGTTTATTTACATCATTAGAAAAAGATAATACAGGATTAATATATTGAGGTTGCCCTATAATACCTTCTCTTATAACTCCTCCAGTTGTGGGAACTTCTTTGGTTATTACATTATAGACTAAACTTCCAATTACAATTAAAATAATAAAAATAATAATGAAATGTATAAAAACATTATTTTTAAATTGTTTAGGTAATTTTCTGGTAGAGATATTTTTAGAAATATCTTTTAGGTTTAGCTGATTTAAGGGATTATTTTTATTAAGATTCTTAAAGTTCCTAGGAATATTCTTAGGATTAATAGATCTAGGAATTCTTTTTATAATGTCCATAAATATAATTTAATGAGTTAAGATATCTAATAAAAGATATTGAATATTAGTCTATAGAATAATATATATAACACTCCCTACTACAATTAGAACCCCTAAAACTATAGTAGCTCTAAATAGAGTTTTTTCTAAACCCCTTCTAGTCTGATATGCAGATCCACTACCTCCGAAGGTTGAAGATAGACCACTACCCATTTGTTGAAGTAAAACTGAGGCTACTAATAAGACTGATAATGTGATAAGAGCAATAGAGATATAAGTTTCCATAAGAATTAATTATTTATCGTAAAAATACATTAGATAACATATTTATACTACTAATTACGATTGAGGTCAATATCATTGCCAAAACAGAGCTAAATTCTAAACCAGTCAAAAGCTGATCTAGAGCATAAAAAGCTATCAAATTTAAGACAAAAGAGAATAACCCTAAAGTCAAAAAAATAATCGGAAAAGAAATGAATTTGATAATCGGCAATATAATAGAGAATATCAAAGTAAAAACAGCCCCAGCTATAGCAAAGTAATATAGAGGTATAGTAGGGTCAACCTCTACACCAGGCACAATCACACTAGCCACATACAGCCCCACACTATTAGCAATAATTGAAATAATAAATCCCATTGATATGGTTGTTTAAATATATATGTTTAAATTATAACATAAAATATAACTTTATATAAGCATGATATTTTGTGTATTTATATAGTTTAGTATATATAATATAATAAACTATATATACTAAACTATGCATTCTTATAAAAAATATTTCAAAGCATTTATCTATCTACAAGTACTTGTGCTAGGGGTAAGTTTATTCTTCTATGACTATGATCTGAAATTAGCAGGAGCCTTTAGTGGTAAATTTTCAATCTGGGTATTCTGGATAGTAGCTGTACCAGGTATATTACAAAGATTCAGAGTCAAGAATAGACTGCAAAAAATACAATTATTTCTGATGAAGTACCGTAGATATCTAGGTATAATAGTTTTTAACTTTGCCTTTATCCATTTTATGTGGATGCGTGGGCTAGATATTCTTACTACGGGACTACCAAGTACTATCCCTACATATCAGGTATTTGGAGCAATAGCCTTAGTATTACTGACCCCACTATTCTTAACCTCCAATAATTATTCCGTCAAAAAATTAGGTAAATTTTGGAAAACTCTACACACTTTAGTCTATCCTACAATGTTTTTATTAGTACTACATACAGCTTTCCAAGGATTAGACTATGCTCTAATCTATGGTTTGCCAAGTGCGATTATTTTAATAATACAAATATACTCACATATTTACGCTGCTAAAATTAAAAAAGCTAAATAATTATAAACTGTCTATAAATATTGACATTTTTATAATTTTATGCTATATATAAAGAGCAAATTTGAGTTCATCTCAATGAGTTCCTTCAAAGCTATTATTGCCGGTACTATGCTGGCTGCAACCGCCTCTCTTGGCGTTATTACGCCAGATGCTAAGGCCACGCCCTCTCCTGGAGAGGATTGGGCCTATGTGACCAATGCTGAGCCCTGCATTCCGCAGTTTTCCGTTAGCGACAATATCGTTGATGGTACGATTGTTGTCCAGGTGGTTCAGGGGAACACTTGCCCTGTCTCAAACAGTATTTTCCTGTTCATTCAGGATGATGCTCGCCCTCAGCCGCTGAGGATGCCTGGTAGAAGAGAGAACCTTTTCTCCTCTACATGGGTGTTTCGTCCTGGCGATGTTCGACCAGGTAGATATCGAGTTATGGGTATCAACCCAATGCCTGGTGGTATCGGTGATGATGAGTATATTTCTGCCCGTCATCTCGGAATCGACCAGGTGATCACCATTGGTTCTGTGCCTCAGACATCGACCCCACAACCTCAACTGGTTGCTCCGCCACCACCGGTCGCACCGCCTCAGCAGGTTGTCACGACTCTGGATGCAGAGTCAAAACAGTTGTTGAGGACCTTCGATCAGTGGATGAGATGGCTTCGAGTTCAGATGGATTGGCTGAAAGCTAATTTACCCCAACTCGAGCCACTCATTCGAGCCGTCGAGTCCATCAAGACCAGCTGAACCTTTCCCCCCAAGCACATGCTTGCGGGGGTTTTTTTAT
>Ga0213866_10001173_pt1 | contig 19761 bp, 23 predicted proteins | sample PICome_11_FD_160079 | JGI IMG/M metagenome (GOLD analysis project Ga0213866, IMG submission 160079) | Coastal seawater microbial communities near Pivers Island, North Carolina, United States - PICO284 | ecosystem: Environmental > Aquatic > Marine > Coastal | place: USA: North Carolina...
GGGTGTATGAGCAGGTTCTCTCCACCATGTATCATCTAATAATGTAAAGTTTTTTCTTATAAGATTGGGAAGTTTATCATAGATAACTAAATCTAAATCAAAATATAAATTTTCATCATCTCTAAATCTGTCATACATTTGAAGCTTATTAAACCAATTGCCATATAGATCATCTTCTATAACTTCAAAGCTATCATACTTTAGACCAGAATATTCATCTATCATATGTTTTAAGTTGTCAACGTGCCATTGAGTAAACTTTTTACCAAATCTACAACAAATAATTCTCATTTATTTTTCTTCCTACACCTGTAAAATGTATAACTTTTAATTTGTCATTTACTTCTTTATCTAATATCATATAGTCTGTATTGAATTTTTGCATATACATTTTATTAAGTTTTAAATTTTCTGCATAGTCATCTGTATATTTTGCAATCCATTCACTAGGTGTTTTAGTCAATTTTGCTTTATATTCTAATATTTTCCATTTAACATAATTTTGTTCACCATAATATTTTTTATGTACAGTACCATTGTTATAAAAGTGTAATTGCCAATATTCTGGATTAAGTGCAAAGTCATCCCATACAAATTTTAAACTACCTGATTTGAATTTATAAAAACCACCATTAATGCCTAATTTATTTTCCCACCATTGGCCATATGTTACTAACTCATTTTGTTCTACTGGATAGTTTAATAAATCATCTATGTTATTAACAATGACTTGATCTATATCCATAATAATAATGTCATCATTTGTATTTTGATATGCAAATTGTGGACTAAAAAACTTTAGTTTATGCCAATGTCTAACTATGTTGCTATGGTGATTGTAAGGTAAAATTACATCTGCTTTAACATCTGTATCACTTATACATATAAACTCAAAGTCAACTGTTGAATGTTTTTTTAAACTATAGTAAAGCTTAGAAACATAATCAGGTGTATAAAAATCGTCAAAATATACTGTACAGATTTTAAGCATCCATTGCTCTCCATACTATGTCAAATTTTTTATTAATAGTATGGCACAATATAGTTTTACTAGGTACGTGATATTGATTTGAAAAAAAATAATGCCATTTATCATCCAACCATAAAATAGGTACGTCATTTTCTTTTATTTTTACTGCAAATAAAGTTTCATTATCCCAACCAAAAAACTTTGTAATTTTAGGTGGATGTAAGTCTGATTCTTTCGTTAAATCTGTCATTAGTTTTAAGTTTTTATCAAAGTCTTTAAAATATGCTAATCTATTTAAGTATTCAGCGTTTGCACCTACTATACCTGTATTGATTACATCATTTTTTGTACTCAATCCTTTTTCAAATAACATTGCTTGAGCATTGTAAAATTTTGCTGTAGGACTTCTTATAGTAGTTGAGGCTTCATTTATATTTTCTGGTACTAACACTCTATCATTATTGTTTAACACAGCAATACCTTTTGATAAATCCCAATGCTCAAAAAAGTCTATGTTTTGCATAGGTACAACGTCAAAATCTAAATAAAGAATTTCATCATATTGTTTTGACAGTTCATATAATAAATGTAATTTGTAAAAATTAACAATATTGTAGGTTGTCAGATATGGATGTTTATTTTTTAATTGATTTTCAAACAAAATCCAATTTGTATCATACTCAAACAACTTAAAATCATAGCCTAGTTTTTTTGCATATGCTTGTTTTGACACTAAAAGTCTTATATAATGTTTTTTCAATTCATCTTTAGTTATGTAGTTTATAGGTTTGGCCTTTTGATTTTTTATAATAGGTAAATCCTTATCAAATATATCTAGTTGTTCTTTTGGTATGTCAATATAAAAACTGAATATTACTCTTTTCATCTCATCTCACCTATTAATAAAAATCTTGTTCCACGCTCATCTTTAATTTTATCTTCTACAAGCACTTTAGACTCAACACCATTAAATTCTTTATTTGGTAGCTGTTCTTTAAATTCTTCAATAGTATTACAACAATTTATATGGGTGGGTATATGAAACATATTATTAGATTGAAACGCAAAGTGTGTAGGTGCAACTCTCTCCCACCATGCTTCTTTACGTGTAACAGGTACACCAAACTTTGAATTAAAATGTTTTGATCTAGGTCCTAATGGTCCCCATTCTTTCATAGGTCGCATATGTTCACAAGCAGTATTAATAAACAAGTCAACATTTTTAAATTGTTTTTCTTTAAATGTTTCAAACACATCATCACATATAAATTCTACATTGTCATAATCATAGAATAATCTATTTGTAGCCATGTTAATAACTTCTTTATCTACGTCTATTAAGGTAATCTTCTTTACATATTTAAACGCAGGTAAAAATATACTACCATACCAACCACCCATAATCACTATCTCACTACTTTCGTTTACAATGCCTAATTTTTCAACGTGATTAATTAGTCTTTCTTTTGCTCTAAATTGATTTATACTATACGAGTCTAAAAGATCAACGTTGTGTCTGCCTTCGTGTATAATTCTTTTAAATAAATTTAAGTCTATCTTGTCAATCATTTTCTTATTATATAATCTCCTATAACTAGCAAGTCTAGTGCTGTTCTTTTAAAAGTTCTGATGGCTTGTTTAGGTGTTTCAACAATTGGTTCCTGACAATTAAAACTTGTATTTAATAACATAGGTATACCTGTAATGCACCAAAACTCTAATAATAATTTATAAAACTTTTCATTATCGTTTTTATTAACTGTTTGTATTCTGGCCGTACCATCAACGTGTGTGATACCAGGCACTTTATCGGTTTTAACTTTACATATTCTACTCATATAAGGACTAGGCAATCTTGTATCAAAGTATTCTTTGTAATGTTCTTCTAATACAGCAGGTGCAAATGGTCTAAAGTCTTCTCTCATTTTAATGGTGCTGTTAATAATATCTTTAATGTCAGGATTACGTGGGTCTGCTAAAATACTTCTATTACCCAATGCACGATTACCACTTTCTGATTTACCTTGAAACCAACCTACTATTTTACCATCAGCAATCGCTTGTGCCACTTCTCTATAATCTACTTTTTCATCACCAGTAAATTCGTATTCTTTACCAGCATATAAGTTTGATTTATGTATATTTTTATTTAACATATAGTCAGCGTGTTGATAAGCACCTATAGCTTGTCCTTCATCACCTACAGCAGGTGGTACAAATACATCATCATAATATTCAGTAAACATTTCATTCATATATCCATTATATGCGACACCACCAGCAATACATAATTTATTAGTTGTTTTTAGTGGTAATACATACTCTTTAATTTTATCAATAGTAAATTTTTGTAAGGTAAATGCAAGATCATCAATTCCATGTTTATCTATATCAATTTCTTTAAAATGTTCTTGTTTTCTTTCTGTAATAGGACCGTCAAATATAATTTCAAAGGTGTTGTAATAGTAGTCGCTATATTTTCCATATCCAACTTTACCCATAAGTTTACTTGCACCAAGTGTGCCAAAACCTGTAAGATTTGACATATGATTCCATAACCAACCAATAGGTAATTTATCTGATAAATCTATCAAGTTATAATCCTTATCAAAAAAAACACATCTAAATTTAGAACCTATTCCATCAATAGCAAGTATATCTGATTCTAAAAAACCTGAATTTAAGAAGGCATAGGCTGCGTGAGATTGGTGATGGTCTATAAAATAAATATTATCTTTAAGATGATAGTCCCATAAGTTTTTAGGGTCATAGTCAAATATTTCTTTTGGTAATATGTCTTTACACATTCTAATACCACCAAGTGTGTAAGTAAATGCTAGAATGCCATTTGTACCATCTGGTTTATTTTTAAGCCAATACTCATTAACAAATTCTTTATTTAATCTGTAGTCACTAGGATTTAATATATCTGATTGATGATCATATGCCTCAGCGTGATATGGTAGATTGTGTTTAAATCTAGTATGTCGTTCTCGTTGATTGTGCCACTTACCATCATACGTATTATGGTCGTGTAAGTTTAATGCTATTGCATATATTTTTTTCACTCTTTTTCCCCCATTATATTTTTTCAGTTCAGGAAAGACATCAAATAAGTTTGCTTCCCATTTAGTGCCTTTATAGTATTTATCAATTTTTAACAAGTAGTCTATTGTATCTAAATAAGACAGACCTGCGTTATCTTCTTTTAAAACATTCTGTATATCAGGAAAGTTTTTATATTTGTCTATAAGTTTTTTCTTTAAATCATCTGGTAATACATTTGCACATAACTTTGCTGGCCCTCTTATATTAGACCAGTTAATCTGATTAAATAGTTTTTTGTTTTCATCAAACCAGTTTATAAGTTCATCAAATCTCAATACACTTAAAAAAGATATTGTGCCATTTAAATTAATTTGTACGTTAGGATATTGTTTCATAGTTTTAATGTTATTAACTATATCATTCCAATTTGATCTACGTCTAATATATTCATCTGTTTTACCTATACCATCAAGTGATACGGTAACTTCAAATCGCTCAAAGTGTTTGATGTAGTCTGTAATTTTATATTTACCTTCTCCTAAAACAGACATATTAGTTTGAAATTTTACATACATTTGATTACTATATTTTGTTTTTACTATTGCGTCAAGTAGTTTATAGTATTGTTTCATAACAAGTGGTTCGCCACCAATGAATTTAAGATTGTAAATGAAAGGAGCTATTTCTGTTATTTGATTAATAATATCTTCAAGTTTTGCACCTTTAATAGAAGAAATTAGTTTTTTCAACTCATTACCTTTTTTAATAGTGTAGTCATTTATAACTGATTGACCTTCTAGTTCCTTAGAGTTTAATGTTGTAGTTCTTGTAGAAGAGTCAAAGGTATGGCACATATAACAATCTAAATTACATTGATTACCAAATGCTTTAATTTGCACTTCAAATATTTTATGTTCTATATGGCCTCTACCAGTATGTTTAAATGCCTCAACTGCTTCTCGTATTCTTGGCCATAAAAAAGTGTCGTTAGTTTGTAATTTTAAAGAAGTCTGTCGTCTGGATCTGCCGTATAGTTTTTCTTGTTTGATACACGAACCACACGATTTTTTTGTCAACTCTAAATTAGAGTCAGGTGTTGTCATTTCAGTTCGTAATTGATTGAGTTTAGTATTACTTTCAAACCAATCTTTTATTGAAACGTCTTTTATATTTGTTTTAAATACTTTTGCTTCAGCCCACGAACAAGGTGCATAACCACCATCAGTATCCGAATATAATAATTGAAAAGGAGCAGCGCAAAAATATATATCTTGGTTTTTAATACTTTTATCTAGTTCAGATATTGTATTATTTTTAAACCATTCAGATGTATCTACTTTTCCCCCACCCAGGTATTGGTCACCTGGCCCGCCTTTAGTCAAGTGTTCAGGAAGTTTATCATTCATAATTAATCTATAAATTTAAATATATCTTCAAATGGTGGGCAAGTATCTTTTTTCAAGCTGTTCTTACTCATATTTTGCCATTTATATAAGTCTGCTTTACCAATAGTCTGTACTAAATATGGCCTATACTTAATAAAATCAAAATAATTTTTTGTATTAACTTGCCATTTTTTAACTTGCTTAGGAAAACAAATACAATAAGAAGTATCCCAACCTGCGTCTAATACTGCACCTGTAATTGTTTTTGCAATCATACCTACCTCTATAGACCAACTCTCTCTACCACGAGGTATAAATGACTCATCGCCCATTTCCCATTTTGTTCCTGTTTTGGCACATTGTTCTTGTGCAAATTTATTACCTGGTGCAACTCTTGGTGTAAATATTAATGTCCAAGGTGCTGATGATATATGATATAAATTAGGATTTGCGTGATATTTTTCTCCTACATCACCATCAAAACTTATTTTATTGCCTTCACACAGGTCATATAACATTTTACTTCTTTCTTTATTAGGCCCTAGTACATATGCTTTGTAAGGAAATGCTTTTTGTTTTGATGTTGCAAGAGGATAACCTATTCTTAATATCTCCTCTATTTGTGATCTAGTAGGTATAATATCTTTTTTATAATGAACAACGTGGGCTCTTTTTTTTAATGTATCAGTTATACTCATAATACACTCGCATATTTTGATATTGGAAAGTGACCTTTAGGTTGCACCCATTCCATACAATTTTTACAATAATTTTCATATTTAAATAATCTGAAATTCATCATCTTGTCTATATTTTCCTGTGTTATGTCAAATGTTTTAGAATGAATTACGTTATTGGCAAATTTCTTACTACAATGAACAAGTTTTTTTGTTTCAAAATTAATAACAGGTACCATAGGAAAAGCTGCACACATCTTACGATCTATTTCAGCAGCTTGAGTATGTACCGCTAATACATCATCTTTATTAGGTGTTCTACCGTTAAATGTTTTCCACATTGTATTTTTGTGATTTAACTGTTTCATTTCTTCTGGAAAATTATCTTTATATTTAAAATAATTAGGTGTCTTTACGCATAGATTGTAATTATTGTATTCATTTGGTTGTATGAAACCGTAAGGTGGTAGTAAATCTAAACTACCAAGTTTTTTAATTTCGTTTTCATAGAAATCTAATATATTATGTTCAATATAAAGTATATCAGGATCTTTTAGTATATGTGGATATCTTTTACGTACAAAGGAGTTTGATAGTACTGAGCATACGTGATTAGGTCTGCTTTTAACTTCAGCAATTACATCATCTAAATTTTTAATTAGGCCTGGCTCACCACCTAGAAGACAAACACGTATCTTATAATTTTTTAAATAGTCTAGTGTTTGTTTTAGGAAATCCATATCAACTGTCAAGTTTCTCATTTCTAAAGTATAACTTGTACAATAATGGCAATCTTTATTACAAGACATAGACATAAAAAAGTCTATGGCTAAATAGTTTTCTTGTATTTCTTTTAATGTTTTCATTTATTAAACTTTTCAAAAAAAAATTTATTGAAAGCAGATAACAATTTTTCTTTTGCTTTATCTTTAAAATTTATTTCTTCAAATATGTAGTCTGATCTTTCATAGGCTTTTTCTATTATATAATGATAGATATCCTCAATGTCATCTGTTATCAAAGACTTATCAAGCACTATATCATTACCAAAGATATATCTCATTTTTTTAATTAACTCTAAAAGTCTAAAAGGTATTTTATCTGTTATGTCAATCATATTATTGTTATTATCAAAATAACAGAAAGTTTTAAAAGATGGACTAATTATTATTTCATTCATACTGTTGCCATAATTATATTACAAGTATTATCTATTTCATCATTTGTTAAATATGGATGAATAGGTAATGTTAGTATTGTATCACATATTTGTTGACTATTCAAGCAGCTATCTTTTCTATGTATAATAGAATTATACATTACATTTTCCGATATAGGATTAGGATAGTGTACAGCTGCACCTAGTCTTTTCTTTAAGGTTTCTCTTATTTCTTTATTTTCAACTCTAATAACATATTTGTGAAAACAATGATTAACACCTTCATCAATTTTTTGAAGTGTAACTATATCTTTTAAATTATTATCATATCTTTTAGCTATTCTAAATCTTTTATCTTGCCATTCGTGCATTTTATCTATTCTAAAATTAATAAATTCAGCATTGATTGCTAACATTTTAGAGTTATATCCTAAAACTTCATTGTTACCGTGTCTTCTTAATTTTCTCACTAGATTTGCCTGTTCTTTATCATCTGTAAGAAATGCACCACCTCCAGATATACCTGCAACTGGTTTGTTTGCATTAAAACTTAATGTTGCAACAGCACCATACGTTCCTGCATATTGGCCATTTCTATTTGCACCAAATGATTGACAAGCATCCTCTATTAGTTTTATATTTTTTTCTTCACAAAAGTTTTGTATTTCTGTCATATCAGATATGTTACCAAACAGGTGTGGATATACTATTGCTTTTACTTTATCAGAATACATACGTTTAATGCTATCAATTGACATATGATAGGTTTCTAAATTAACATCACAAAATACAGGTGTTGCACCCACCATTGTTATACAAGAAGCTGTAGATATCCAAGAGAAGTTTGTGGTCAATACTTCATCACCTGGTTTAATACCTAATGCAATAAGTGAAAAGTGTAATGCGTCTGTTCCGCTTGCACAAGCTACAGCATATTTTCTATTAATAATTTTTAAAATATGTTTTTCTAAAAATTCAATGTTTCTTTCGTTTTCTTTTTGCATTACGTTATCAAAAAGTTTTAAATATTCTTCTTTGTTTGATAAATAATCTCTATTCCATCCAGTCATAACTCTCCTAGTTTATTATTCTATTTTCTCTCAATAACTCATATATTTTTTCATATATAGCAATATGTCCTTGTTTGTTAGGATGAGCGTCAAATTCGGACACCCTTAAAGAAGATTTTTTATTAATTAAATCCCATATATTGATTAAATCTTTTATTCGATATCCTTTTAATTTTTTTAGTGGTGGCCATCCTATAAATTTAGAAGTATCTAATATTTTACCATATCTAATTACCAATTCTACTAACTTTTTTTCATCTGCTAATCTATTTGCTAAAAGTGGGATATAAGGACTGTTATTATAAGGGTTTGCTCCTTTTTCAATATCTGATTGACTTGGCCCTATACCTTCTAAATAATGTTCAAAAAGGTCCATAATCTGAAAATGGGCATAAGGTATATCATATCTTTCACATAAAATTTGAAAATCTAAATAATGACCTAAAGTTTTTTCTACCCACCCATATAATTTACCATGAGTATCAACTCTTAATGACGTCCAAATGTTCATATTTTTTTTATAATCTTTTCTTGGTGCTTCTGACCAGGCTGCTATGACTAAACCAATTTTTTGTTTATATTCTATACTAGTTATTTTATTTCGTAGAGTTGTATAAATGTATTCGTTACCCTGCCCAACTTTTGCCATATTAACAACCTTCATATTTAATTTATCTGCTAGTAGTTCAGGCCATTTTTTGAAGCTAAAATCCCAATCAGGATGAGATGCGGAAGTAAAGTTTTCATCGGTATTACTATCTCCACTAACTATTAATAATTTTTTCATATAAGTACTCCGCTATTTTCTGTTGCCCTTTTGCATTAGGATGTCTATCCAGCTCTGATATTCTGTGTTCTTCATTTAATACACCCATTTCAATTGTTTTACCGCCTAGTTCTTCATCTACAGGCCATCCTAAAAATTTATTATTAAATTTATAGTTAGTATTTTTAATTGTTTCTAAAGCATATTTTCTTAATTTTTGTAAATACTGTTCATTAACATTTTGTTTGGTTCTCATTTCCCACAAATGACCTTTATATAAACTAATCGTTTGAAAATGCATATATGGTAATTTAGATTGTTCCATGAGATTTTGAAAAGCATATTGATATCTTATGCTTCTTTCTATCCAATATTTTAAATCACCTCTTATATCTTGTCTATCATTTGTCCATCTAGTACCTATACTATAACAACGTCTAGGTGCTGTAGACCACGCAGCTATAACTGTACCAATTTCATCTTTAGGTGTGCTTTGTATATAATCTGATATAGATGAATAGATGTATTCTTGTCCTGCACCACATTTACAAAGGTTAACACACTCCATGTTTAGTTTTTTTGATAACAGTTCAGGCCATTTAGGCCAATCACAATCCATTTCAGGATGAAATGGTGAAAAAAAATTGTTATCACCCCAACTACAACCGCTTACTATTAATTTCTTCTTCATAAATTTAATATCAACTTTGCTTCTTCACTTAACATATCTCTACTAAAAGGTGGAGTATGTGTGATAATAACTTTAACATTACCTTTACCTGCTACACGTTCAGTTGCTTCTTTTATATTTTTACTAATTTCATCAGCAGCTGGGCATAACATAGATGTTAATGTATGAGTTATTGTAACTTTATCTTCCTTTATATCTATATCGTAAATTAAACCTAAATTAAATACGTCTATTGATGGCATTTCAGGATCATAAACCGTTTTTAATTCTTTTATTATATTATCTTTCATTATGATTTATTTTTTACTATTGATTTACCTTTTTCGTCTAAATGATGTTCTATTTTTATATTATCTCCCTTTCTAACTAAACAATGATACAGACAATTTTTAGGTACTCTAGTATGATCGCCTGCCTCACCTTCTTTCATTATTTTTTCAAAATCTCTCCACTCATCTGATAAAACTATTTCGTCTATGTTTTCTGCCTCACTTACTTTACTGACTTTTAACATTTTCTGAAACAAAGGTGTATTTAATGTCCATTCTTGGTCGCACCAACAACAAGGTAATAGGTGACCTCTATTACTCATAGCCATTTGTTGTTTGCCATTCATACATTGAGCAACAAACTTACCTTCTAGTTTATCTTTTTTGTCCGACATCTGGTCTAATATATCCTTTATATCCTAAATTGTATTCTTTTTGTTTTGGTCTTAATGGGTCGTCTTCACTCATCCAACGAGATGAATGTAAAACTATAAACATTAAACCCTCATCTATTGCCATTTGTTTTGCCTTTTCTAAATTGTGTTCGTTATAACTAAACACTATAAACTGCCATGATGGCGTTTGTTGTAAATGTTTCTTTGCCTCTAACATAACCTCATATAACTTTTGACCATCTTGGTTAATACGATACATATTACTTTCTTCAGGCAGACCATCTATTGCAAATATCCATTTTGCTTTAGGGTGTGCTTTAAATGCTTTTATATACCAGTCTTTAGGTTTTTGTGATGAGGCATTATGTACTGTAACTTGAATTTCTTTTTTATAAAGATATTCTAATATTTCAACAAATTTAGGATGATGAACAGGATCAGATAATTGACCACAGAAATTAAATGATGAAAAATAATCAGATAGCTTTCTTATTTCATCCATTGTAGCATCCCTACCATAAACTTTTCTGCCTTCAAGTGTAAAGTTGGTTTGTCTTTGACATCTCATACACTCTAGTGGACACCTATTACTTATGTCAATGTTTATACCTTTTTTTGATCTTCTATAAAATGAAATATCACTCATTTGCCTTTTCTCACAATCATACCACCAGACTCATCAAACCATTCTTCCACCTTTAATGTATCAATACCATCATCTAAACAATGTTGTTTACATACTACAGGCACTTTATCTAAATCACCTTCTTTTAAAGTATTATAAAACTCTTTCCATTCATCTGAAGTTATTATATCTTTTAAACTTTTATTTTTACTTATGTCACTAACATTTAATAACTTTTTAATTTCAGGATATTCAATCCATCTAGGTGTATCAATATAACAACAAGGTAATAATCTACCTCTATTATCTACAGCCATTTGTGTAGTTGATGATAAACATTTAGGTCTAAACTTTGTCATAACCTTTATCCTTATATTGTGCTGACCATATACTATAATCTTTGTTTCTAGGTCTTAGCGGATCATCTTCAGAAAACCATTTTGATGAATAGGTTAAATTAAAATTTATACCATTTTTCTTTGCTAATTCTCTTGCCTCATCTATATCATTTTCATTGTATCTGAATATAATGTATTGCCAACAAGGTTTAGTATTTAAGTGTTTTTTTGACTCAATCATTATATTAAAAAGTTTTTCACCATCTTGGTTAATTCTATACAAACAACTATCTTCAGGCAGACCATCTATACCAAATACCCATCTCATATCAGGATGTGCTTTGAACGCTTCTATGTACCATTCTTTAGATTTTAACGAAGACGCATTGTGAATTGTGCCACCTACGTTTTTCATTCTACATAATCTTAATATATCAATAAAATATTCATTGTGAACAGGATCAGATAATTGACCACAAAAATTAATTGTTTTAAACATATCAGTTATTTTTTTAAAATCTTCTATTGTTAAATCGTGGCCAGGTATTTCTTTATTATTTTCATAGTAAGTCTGTCTTTGACATCTCATACACTCTAATCCACATCTAGCTGATAAATCAACATTAACACCAGGATTTTCTCCATCATCTCTTGTAAAAAATTGTTCGTGGAAGAAAGATGATAATTGTGGTTTTATTTTGTTTATAAAGTTTGAGTTATTATACATTACATTCTATAAATTGCAGCTAATAAGTTTGATATTTTATCTTCATTTCTTTTATCAGTTAAACAATTTGCAGGTCTTTTCCAGTAAACAGGACCACCATCTTGTATTTCTTTATCTCTTAAATATAACACCTTTTTACCAAAGTATTTACATTCTTGTATGATACGTGGTGCAGGATCAAAATTAGGTTTTGTATAAGCATATGTTTCAAACGAACCTAATAGATTTTTTACTGGCACATTTAAGTTGTTATATTGAGGGTTTAAATATTTGTCTGGATAAGTTATAATACCATGCGATTGATATAAAAGCCAGTTTTTACTAATAACATCCTCAACTGCTTCATAATAAGTTTTGTTTGTTCCTAAAAATAAATACTGATATTTTATATCGTGTTTAAAAGATTTGTATATGCTAAAATTTATAATTTTTTCAAATTGATGTCCTACTCCATTTGGATAAACTTCAAAATCACATAGGTCATAAACCTTTTTAGGATTAAAACGTTTCAAAGCTAAATCATAATCTTTGGGATGATTTTCAGAATATACAGATATAATTTTGTTATTAAATAATTGATGTAAGGTTAATTTTTGTGTTTCACTATATTGAATATAGTCTAAATGAGCTAAAGTCACCATACTTCTACCCATAACTAAAGTTATGTCTTCAGGTTTAGCTATATAAAAATCAAAAATTATGTTTTCAACTTTAATGTATTGCTCCGCTAAAGCATCAATATAATCTTGTTGTGTGTGTTTTTTGTTTGGTATAATTATTAAGTTGGCTTTAATATCAAGGCCTAAATTATTAAGATAACAACAATGTTCATAACTATATCTTAAAAGGCCATCACCAGGTTTACTTGTACATACTATATTTACATTTTTCATAATACTATTATAACATATCCTTTCAATTACGTCAATATTTATAGACTAAATATCTGTATGCGATACGATTTAGAAATCATTAAAAAAGAGTTGAAAAGACTACCAAAATACGAAAAACAATTGTATCTACAAGGTTACTCAAAAGAAATGAATCCTGAAGAAGGTGCTGATAAAGGATATGATGTAGATCATACAGAGCATACTTACAATATTCCTTTATTTGACGATATACCTTATATTAATAATATTATAAAACAAAATAATTTAGTAAGAACTCGATTAATGAAAATGAGGCCTAAAAGTTGTTATCTATGGCACGCTGATAAAACAAAAAGATTACACATACCAGTTTATACACATCCTCATTGTTTCTTACTAATAGATGAAGATAGAATACATTTGCCTGCTGACGGTACGGCATATGTTGTAGATACTACAAAAAATCACACAGCTTTAAACTGTTCAAAAATAGATAGGATTCATATTGTAGGCGCATTGCAATGATTTATGATTTAGTAATTACATCTTTACCAGGAATGGATAAAGGTAAACCTGCACCAGGTCCTGCATTTATAAAAGGTTACCTAGAATCTTTTGGTTACAAAGTTAAAGTTATAGATGGAAATCAATTAGATACTTTAGAAAACATACACAAAGAAATTGCAAAGTACGAATATAAATGGTTAGGCATATCTGTCTTTTCTTTTTTACAAAAAGATGACGCTCTTAAACTTGCAGAGCCTTATGAAAATGTTGTTTTTGGTGGGTCTGGTGTAGATAAGAATTGGCCTAGAAAACATTTTATAAGAGGTGAGGAACACGCTCTCAAAGCATTTTTAGAAGGTGATTTAGACTTTCCTGGTATTAATGGTAGAGATCCTGTACAGATGGAAGATATAGAAAGTTTGCCACCACCTGATTATTCAGATACAATACATCAACACAAATATGATAGAGCAGTAATATCTGGTAGTAGAGGCTGTGTTCGTAAGTGTACCTTTTGTGATGTTATGTCAATATGGCCAAAGTATAGATGGAAGACAGGTAAAAAGATTGCTGATGATATGCACCACGTTGCTAACGCTACAGGTTTTGACAAAATAGTATTTTCAGACTCATTAATTAATGGATCAATGAAACATTTTAGAGATTTATGCCACGAGTTAGCAAATAGAGAGAAGAAAATCAAATGGGACGCTCAATTTATTGTTAGAGATAAAAAGACTTTCTCTCAGCAAGACTTTGATAACTTATCTAAATCTGGTTGTGGTGTATTAGAAATGGGTATAGAGTCAGGCAGTGAACAAGTAAGACACCATATGAAAAAGAAGTTTAGCAATGATGATATAGAATACTTTGTTACAAATTTAGGTGAACGTAATATAGATATGAAGTTTTTACTTATATGTGGTTATCCTACAGAAACAGAAAAAGACTTTGAAGAAACTTTAGATATGTTAAGAAAGTATAGAAAGTATGCTAAAAAAATTACTATTTCACACCATATAATGATAACTTTTCAAAATACACCATTAGATTTTGAACATAGAGATTTATTTAATTCAGAATTTGGTTATCATTGGAAAAACGAAAATTCAGATTTTTCAATTAGATTTGATAGATTTAAAAGATTGATGAAGTTGGCACAAGACCTAGGTTATCAGTTTCAACAACACGCTTTAGATAAAGTAAAACATTATCAACAAGATTTAGATAAACTAAACAAACATAATAACATAGCTGTTCAAAGTTAAAAAGATTTGTTAAATCCTAAAGTTAATTTTCTACCTTCTTGGTTAAATCCGTGAGGCGACTCATAATTTTCATTCAAAAGATTTGTAATACTTACACCAAATTTTATTCCATAATAATCATAACCAATATTTAAATCTAATAAGTGTGTTTCAGGCATTGATATTGTTGACCAATTAGAATTATGTACATCTAAATGTTCACCTTTGTATTTGTAGTTTGTGGTTAGTGAAAAGTTGTTTTTAAAATTATAATTATGAATAAATCCTAGTGACCAATTAGGACGTCTTAATGTCACCGTATCGTTTGTTTTGCTGTTAAGATGGCTTGCAAAAAATTTAATATCATTTAGATTATAAGCAAATTCAATACCATCTGTATTTAAATTACCTATATCGTTTTTAAAAACTGTTGTTGAAAAATTATTTTTAGTTAAGGTTAATTCTTGTGTTTCACCATATTCTATAGATGTCCAAGTAGTTTTATCTTTGTAACTTGTAGATGTACTTCCACTTATACTTAATCCATCTTGTATTTCTTTAAAAAATCCTAACTTATACGTTTCGTGTTCTTCATCAAATCTGTGATGATAAGAAAATATATCATATGATAAATTAAAAAAATATCCTAAGTTATGATGTTGATTGTTTAATGATTTATTATGTTTATAATCAAATCCAAAACCATAGTTTTCATATTGTTGTGTAGCCTTTAGTGTATAGTTTTGACTTTTATAATAATCATCATCATAGTTTCTATCATATTGGTGTGTATGTAAAGTTAAACTACTGTTTTTGTAATCTAGTCCTGTTTGAAAAGCATAAAATGTATTATCGGACCATTTATCATTTTGCACAAGTACATTATGTCCATCTAAATCGGTAAATGTGTTTCGTGTAAAGAAGTTTGTTCTCCAGTGAATAAGATCATACCATTTACTTACGTTTAGTGAAAGTGATTTATTTTCTGTTCCATCTTTTTCACTAGCATCAGAAAGTGCTGATATATTTTTTGATTGATGTTGTCCTGCAGACAAGGATATATCAAAGTCATTTATATTAGTGTAATAATTTCCACTAATTGTTTTATCATTATGATTTCCAGAAATATTTAATTTTTTTTCATAATCAATAGTTGTTCTAAAATTAATTGCACCTCCTACAGCATCAGCACCCCAATGAGCACCAGATGAACCTTTATAAACATCTATCTGTTGAACATTAAACATAAAATCTTGGCCAATATCAAACGCACCTGTTGGTGTAGAATAATCATTTATTGGTATACCGTTTAACAAAACTAAAACGTGATTTGAATTAGTGCCTCTAAAAAAAACTGATCCTTGTTGTCCTGTAGGACCTGATTGAGATACTTCTAAGCTTTGAACAAAATTTAAAGTTTTTGCTAAATCTATAAGATTGTATTTTTCTATTTGTTTTTTTGTTATAGAAATACTTGGTGTAATTTTATCACCAATTTTGTTAGAGTTTGTTATGTTTGATTTAGATATAATAATACAAGGAGTTTCATTTTCCCATTGACAGTCGTTTTCGGCTGCAAATAATATATTACTAAATAAAAATGTTAAAATTATTAAAATTTTATGCATACTATATAATATCACTTTTTAAAAAAAAGTCAATAGTATATGTATAAATAGTACTATGGCAGCAGTAGCAAATTATGTAATAGACCAAGGAACAACGTTTTCATCAGCAGTTACCGTTAAAGGTAATGATGGAAATCCTTTAGACTTGACTGGTTATACAGCAAGTGCAAAGATGGCTTTAGGTTATGCTTCAACAAGAACAAGAACCACTATTACAACAACTTTTGATGCCGATAGAACAACAGGTGTTATAACACTTTCTCTAACTGCAGCTCAAACTGCAGCTTTAGACGCACCAGCACGTTATGTTTATGATTTAGATATAACGGCAAGTGACAGTACTGTAACAAAAATAATTGAAGGTTTAATCACCGTTAAACCAAACGTTTAATAATAGGAGAAAAAATGAGTAGTGAATTGAATACACAAACAGATGTGAGTAAAGAACAAACTTTTACAATTGATGGTAAAGACTATAAAAGAAGTGAGTTAAATACAAAAACTTTGAATAGTATTATCATTAGACAAGACCTACAGGCAACTAGAATTAAGTTGTCTTTAGAGTTAGAAAAAGTTGCTATTTTACAGAAACACTATGATGATATTATTGCCGCTGAATTAGGCATTGATACATCAAAAGAAGCTGAAAAAAAGTAGTTATTAATTAGTTTTACATTACCTTATTATTATAAATATTATAAACTTACTAGTAATAAGGTAATATGTCAGACAGAATAACTGCTACAATTAATAATAATACTTCGGGACCGAGAAACGTTTCCGTTACTGTTCCATCAGCTTCAACTAGACTTAATGCTCTAGGCGATGTTAATGTATCAACATTAAATGATGGTGCAATGCTTCAATATGATAATACTTCTAAAAAATGGACAAGTCGAAATGATATAAAAACTGAAAGTGGAAATTTAATATTAAACGGTGGCACATTTTAAAAGATAGGGAGATATTTTAAATGGCAACAATAATCAAAATTAAACGAACCACTGGTGCTAATGCACCCAGCGGCCTTAACCAAGGGGAATTAGCATACGTCTATGACACTTCAGCAACCGATAATGGTGCTGGTGGTAATGGGTATAGGTTATTCATTGGTGATCCAACATCTTCATCAAATTCAGCAATTGAAATTGGTGGAAGATATTACACACAACTTTTAGACCACACACCAGGAACGTTAACTGCGTCTTCTGGTTTAATAGTAGATTCTAATAAAGCAATTGATGAATTGCTTATTGGTAATAATGCTACCACAGGTGGTACAATAAAATTAAACGAAGGTACTAATAACGGCGCACATTTTGTAGCTCTTAAATCTCCCAACTCATTAGCTTCAGACGTTACTTATACTCTTCCAGGTACTTACTCAAATGGTCAATTCTTAACAGTTGACGGTTCTGGTAATTTAAGTTTTGCTGCTGTTCCATCTGGTTCATTTACAATTGCTGGTGATAGTGGTACTGACACATTTACTACTGGTCAAACTTTAACATTTACTGGTGATACAGGAATTACTACATCTATTACAGATAACGAAGTTACAATAGATTTAGATGACACTGCTGTAACTCCAGGTGCATATGGTTCTTCAACTGCAATTCCAACATTTACTGTTGATCAACAAGGTCGTTTAACAGCGGCTGGTACGGCTACAATATCAACAACATTAGATATTGCTGCTGATAGTGGTACAGACGATGGTGTTGCATTAGGTTCAGACACATTAACATTTACTGGTGGTACAAACATTGATACTTCAGTTTCAGGTGATACAATTACAATCAGCACACACGCTGACGTACTAACAGCTTCATCAACACATACTTTAACAAATAAAACATTTGACGCAAATGGAACTGGTAATTCTATATCTAATATAGAAGTTGCTGATTTTGCTTCAGGTGTTGTTGATACAGATTTAAGTTCTGCTTCTGCAAGTGATGATACACTTGCTTCTGCTAAAGCAATTAAAGCTTATGTTGACTCACAAGTTACAGCACAAGATTTAGATGTAACAACAGATTCAGGAACAATTGCTATTGATTTAGATAGTGAAACATTATCTGTTTCTGGTGGTACTGGTATTGATACATCTGCTACAGGTAATGCAATTACAGTAGCTATAGACAGTACTGTTGCTACATTAACAGGCAATCAAACTTTACAAAACAAAATAATTGATAGTGCAAACAATACTTTAACATTAGATTTATCTGAAGGTACTTTAACTGGTACAACTGCTGAATTTAATAGTGCATTGTCTGATGGTTCTTTTGCTACATTAGCAGGAACAGAAACACTATCAAATAAAACACTTACAGCACCTAAATTTGCTGACGCTGGATATCTTGCTGACGCAAATGGTAATGAGTTAATTCTATTAAGAACAACTGCAAGTGCTGTTAATGAATTACAAGTTAGTAACGCAGCTACTGGTGATGGTGTAGAGATTGCTACAACAGGTAGTGATACTAACATTGACCTAGTATTAAATCCAAAAGGTTCTGGTTCAGTTGATGTTAACAACAGTAAAATTACAAACGTTAGTGATCCAACTTCAGACCAAGACGCTGCTACAAAAGCATACGTTGATAGTGTTGCAAATGGATTAGATGTAAAAGATAGTGTTAGAGTTGCTACAACTGCCAATTTATCTGCTACATATGATAATGGCGCAGGAACATTAACAGCTGGTTCAAATGGTGCAATATCAATTGATGGTGTTACTTTAACTTCAGGTGATAGAGTTTTAGTTAAAGACCAATCAACAGCTACTGAAAACGGTATCTATACTGTAACAACTGTTGGTGATGGTTCAACTGCATATGTATTAACAAGAGCTCCTGACGCTGATACAGCTTCAGAATTAACTGGTGGCACTTTCTTCTTTGCTGAACAAGGTTCTACAAATGCTGACAATGGTTATGTTGCTACACATAACGGCGTACCAACATTTGGTAGTACAAGTATTACATTTTCTCAATTCTCTGGTGCTGGTCAAATAAGTGCTGGTGACGCTTTAACAAAAACTGGTAATCAATTAAATGTTGCTGTTGACGACAGTACAATTGAAATATCATCTGACGCATTACAAATTAAATCAACTTATGCTGGTCAAACATCAATTACTACATTAGGTACTATTACTCAAGGTACTTGGAATGGTGACGTTATTGGCGAAGTATATGGTGGTACAGGACAAAGTTCATATACTACTGGTGATATTTTATACGCTAGTGGTTCAAACACACTTGATAAGTTAACACTTGGTGCAAGTGGTAAAATTTTACAATCAGACGGTAGTAATATTACGTACGGCGACTTAGACGGCGGAACTTACTAATCGTCATTGAATAGGAAATATATTAA
>Ga0213866_10001176_pt1 | contig 19752 bp, 18 predicted proteins | sample PICome_11_FD_160079 | JGI IMG/M metagenome (GOLD analysis project Ga0213866, IMG submission 160079) | Coastal seawater microbial communities near Pivers Island, North Carolina, United States - PICO284 | ecosystem: Environmental > Aquatic > Marine > Coastal | place: USA: North Carolina...
CTGAAGGTTCGGTTCGTGACTCTTTGTCTTTGCTCGATCAGGCAATTTCTCATTCAGGCGAAAAGATAACTGCAAAAATGGCAGGCGACATGCTTGGTCTTGCGGATAAAGGCAAGGTTATAGATATATTTGATTATATAGCCAAAGGTGATATCGAAAATGCGCTTGGTTCATTAAAAGAGTTATATGATGCTAGTGCGGACCCAATTTTAGTATTGAATGATTTGTTGGAGTTTTCGTATATTGTTACAAAATTAAAGATAGTTCCAAATTTGAATCCTGCCGGGTTTATTCCTGAAAATGAGTTTAAAAGAGCAAAGGAAATTGCTGAGAAACTTGAAATGTCTTATCTGACAAGATGTTGGCAGATGTTGTTAAAAGGGCTTAATGAAGCTAAAGTTGCTCCGAATACTTTTAATGCAGTTGAGATGGTGATGATTAGGCTTGCGCATTTATCGGATCTTCCCTCTCCTGCTGCGTTGATTAAAAAAATGCAAAATACAGACTCTCAACCACCTACTGGTGGAGGTGGACGAGTTGGAGCTGGTTCATATTCAGCGTCGTCACAACAGCACGCTTATCAAACGCAGCAAGTGCCTCAGAATGAACCTGAGGGAGAGCCTGTTGCGAGTATTAATAGTTTTAATGAACTGGTTGAGTTATTTAAGTTAAATAAGGAGCCCCTGATTCACAGTTGGTTGGTTTCAGACGCAAGTTTGATAAGCTTTAAGCCGGGTAAGCTAGAGATAAGTTTGACCAACGAAATACCCGCAGATTTGCCTCAAAGGGTTAGTGGCCATTTAAGAAATTGGACTGGACAGAATTGGGTTGTTGTGGCTTCAAATAAACAAGGCGCTCCAAGTTTGTTGCAACAAAAGAAAAATGAAGAAGAAAATCTTAAGAATCAATTGGCTAAGCACCCAAATGTTAACAAAATACTGGAATTATTCCCCGGAGCGTATATAAGTAAAGTAGAAGAAAAATAGTAAAAAGGATTTTTTATATGAATATTCAACAAATGATGAAGCAAGCGCAGAAGATGCAAAAGAAGATGGAAGAAATGCAGAGCGAGCTTGCAGATAAAGAGTATGAAGGTACATCAGGTGGCGGCCTTATTAAAGTTACAGTTAGTGGTAAAGGTGAATTAAAAAGTCTTAAAATTGACCCTTCATTAATTGACCCTGAAGATCCAGAAGTTTTAGAAGACCTAATTGTGGCTGGTTTTAATAATGCCAAGAAGGAAGCCGATGATGCTCAGTCAGATGCGATGTCTGATGCTATGGGCGGTATGGGTCTTCCTCCAGGCTTTAAAATGCCATTTTAGTTTAAAATAGCTATATTATAATTTTTTGCTTAAAGGCTAATATCTTAAGCCTAATGTAAGGTATATATGCAAGATAACGATATTGAGAAGCTAATATATTTGTTAAGCAAGCTTCCGGGGCTTGGTAAGAGGTCTGCCAGGCGTTGTGTTTTGCATTTGGTGCAAAATAAAGATTCTTTAATGAACCCATTGGCAGAGGCTATTGCGAGCGCTGCGGATTCAATAAAAATTTGTGATGAATGCGGTAATGTTGATAGCTCTAATCCTTGCCATATATGTACAGATAGTAAAAGGCAATACGATAATATTTGTGTAGTAGAGGATGTTTCTGATCTTTGGGCTATTGAGCGCAGTAATATCTTTCGTGGGACTTATCATGTTTTAGGTGGAACATTGTCAGCAATTGATGGCAGAGGGCCAGCTGACCTTAATATTGAAAAGTTGCTACAAAAGGCATCCAATGATGATGTAAAAGAAATTATCCTTGCTACTAATGCTACTGTTGAAGGTCAAACTACAGCTCATTATATTACTGAGCGTTTAAAACATTTGGATATACAGATAACTCAAATAGCTCATGGCATCCCAATTGGTGGTGAGCTTGAATATCTGGATGACGGCACTCTTGCTACCGCATTAAAGGCTAGACGATCATTTTAGTGTTTATCAAAATATATTAATTTTAAAAACCTAATTGACAAATCATTACAAAAGTTTAAGAATCAAACTTCTTGTTTGTATTTTTAAATCTATCGAACTGATTTGGAGGTTGTTTTATGAGGCATTTTGGTAAAGCGGTTAAAGCAACTGCATTTGTGGTTGGAAGTAATAGCAAAGCTGGTATAAAGCCAAATACTCATCAAAATTTACATTCATTTACTAGGGTTGCGAAGCAAGATTTAGTTCAGCAAAGACATTCAGTAAAGTTATTTGATAGCGAAGCTCCACCTCAAGGTTTTAATTTTCCTGAAGATATAATGTTGCCTGATGAAACTGGACTTCCAAAAGGGGCAACATCGCCTGAAAGAATTGATAGTGTTTTAAAGGATATTGTTGCCTTGTCATCTGTCCCTGAGGGGGCATTAAAGTCATTAAAGCCGTTAGAGAAAAAGGGTGTCTTTGTTAAAGAATATGAAGGCTCTCAAAATTACGGATTGAAAACTCCAGATGGTTCTTATTTTGAATTAAGGACTTTAGCTAAAATTGATAAAGATGGCTTTCGTGCCCGTGCTATAGCAGTTCATGAGGTTAATGAGAGTGGTGAGATTCAGCGCAACCCTTCGTCGGTACGGGTTGCTTTTGGAGGAACTGCTAAATGGAGCGATGCTCCAAGAACAGTAGCAATGCATTTGACCAAAATGCCTATAAGTTTTGGTAAGAACATTGATAAGCTATTAAACGAGACTTCCAGCGCATACAAGGAGGCGTATGGTAAAGATATCTCGTCTCAAAAATTAGTTGTTTCGGCGCATTCTGCGGGCACAACACATGCGATGGAAGCTTATAAGAAGCTTAATTTACAATATGGAATTAAATCTAAGCTTCGTTTATATGAGCCTTTTGGTGCAAATTATCATTTTAATGTAAACAAAGATTCAATGGATCACAGTGAAACGATAAGTTACCAGACTCACAATTCGTTTTTGGCTTCAATGGGTTATGATGGTGCAACAATAGGCTATACGGAAGTTTTGCCTAAATCTAAGGAAAAAGATGCATGTAATGGTGCAGGAATATTAGGCAGTATTGAGGGGCATAAACTTGTTTGTGTAGCAAGTCAGGCTATTGATAAAGAAAGAAATAAGGGTCTTCTATCTCAAGTAGGGGTTTTTGATATTATGCATAATTCTACTAACGTAACTAACACATCATCAAGAGGTCGGGCGCTAAATTAAAATACTTGTACTTAAAAATATCTCTCCGGCTACTGGTTGATATCAGAATTTGTGATTTTAAGATTTTTTATAAATTAATATAATTGGGGCAAATTATGAGGTATCTTCAAGACACGTTAAAAGCGGCTTTTGTTTATAGCTTAAGTCGTAATCACCACAAGCATGTAGCGCCACTAGCTTTAAGCCGGAAGGTTGAGCCATCAGAAAAACCTGATAACATTATCTTGGATGGAGTTGGTTTAGCAACTACTACTGATGATGACGCAGTTGATCTGAAGGAGTTTCGTCCAAAAGGTCTTTTTATTGATCCGATTGTTAGGGGCGACAAAACCGATTACAAAATTAAAACTAAAAATAATGATTATGAACTAACAACGTTAGAGCAAATTGACCGTGTAGGTCTTCATGCTAAATCATATTTGACTAGTCAATCTAATAGTTACAAAGCAAAGAAAAATGAACCTGATTCACTTCGCATAGCAATTGGTGGAACCCGTGATCAAGATTGGGGTAGAACATTTGCTATGCATGTTACTAAAATGCCTATTCATTATGAAAAGCATCTTAGAGAATTTGTTGATAAGACGCTTGATACTTATAGTAAAAACTATCCTGAGGCAAAGCTTCCTAAAGACATAGTTGTGTCAGGGCACTCAGCAGGTGCGACGCATGCGAATAAAGTTTTTGAGATATTAAGTGAGAAAAATATTCCAAATGTTCATCTTCATTTATACGAGCCATTTGGAGCTAAATTTTCAAAGTTAAAACCTGAGCATCAAGAAAAGGCGGTAAGTTATCGTACTCATAATTCGTTTTTGGAGCGCTTTCCTTTAGATGGAGATACTATAGGACGTGAAAAAAAACTGCCTCCATCTTCGGTTCAAAAGAAAGTGTCTAACGGCATGTTGATAGCTATTGCAGAAGGTTTATTCGGTGTTTCTATTGAGGGACATAAGATTCCTTCAATAATCGATTCGGCTCTGGATGGAAAGGTGCTTCAAGAGGTGAAGCCGTTAAAAGAAGGCTCAAGATCAATGCCTAATTTAACAAGTTATGTATCACAATATGCCAAGGGTATGTCAAGGAACCTATCGGCTGGGGTGATTCGAGCGTAATAATTTTAGTTCAAGGAGGCTTTATGATAAGAAGTATTTATGGCATTAGGCCAAATGTTATACAAAGGATAAGTAGTAGAAACAAACTGTCTAAGAACCAATTGACGCTAGGAAATCAGCAGTTATTTTCAAGCCTATCGACGAATGAAAGAGCCGATGGTGTAATATTAGATTCTGTTGGCTTATCTTCTTTCCCTGATAGTCGAGGAAGTATGCTTGGTAAATTGAGGGATAAGGGGTTATTGGTAGATGCTATCAAGAAAGAGCAAGATGAAGATTTTTATGTAAAGACATCAAATAGTGAATACCATTTAAAATCACTGGTAACCCTAAATAAAAATGGGTTTCATGGGCGTTCAAGTTTAGTATATCCTAAAAATGAGAATGGTTTTAAAGACAATCCTTCTTCCTTAAGAATCTCATTTGGGGGAACAAAGAAAATTACAGATGTTCCAAGAACAACGGCTATGAGATTAACCAGCAAGCCTTTTGTTTATGAAAAGGCTGTAAATGATTTTTTGGATGCCACATTTGGCGAGTATGAAAATCTTTATGGTAAAGGCTCACTTCCACCTGCTATGATAATTTCTGCCCATTCGGCAGGGACTCCACACGCTATCAGAGCTTATAATATATTGAAGGAAAAAGGAACGAAGTCTGATATGCATCTGCGTTTATATGAGCCTTTTGGTGCCAAATTTACTGGATTCGAGCCTGATGAAAATGAAAATGTAGTAAGTTATCGCGGTTATAATTCTTTTATGAAAGACCTTTATTATGGTGCGGGTGACACAATTGGGCATACTGAGGATTTGCCTCCTTCATCAAGAGAGCAGTTACTTAACGGAACAATGATAGGTTTAATGGAGAGGGTGGCTAAAAGGTCTGTTATGAGCCATACTTTATTATGGATGGTTGATTCTTACATGGATAAGAATTCGACGATCACTAAAGATGATAGCCTTGAGAGTTTGATGAGTTATGAAAGCATGCAAAGGGAACAAGGTGGTATGGTTAGGTAGCTTGCATAGTTAGAATAGTCCAGTTTCCATATGTTTTGTTGGATACAAGTTTGCATCCTTCATTTTCATATGATTGGATAACATCTTTTGCCTGCTCATTCATTAGACCCGCTAATATTATATACCCATTTGGTGCTAAATGTTCTTTTGCTTTTGGTGCAAGTTCAATTAAGGGTAATGCTAAAATATTTGCTATGATAATATTGTATGGTGAGTTGTCTTTAACTAAGGTTGATTCATAGCCTTCGCTTAGAGAGATTTTAACTTTATCAGACACATTGTTGATCTTTGCATTTTCAATTGATGTATCAACACATATATTATCATTGTCAACGGCGATAATTTTTGTGTCTTTAAAATATTTTGCGGCAGCTATAGCTAAAATTCCTGTTCCGCAGCCTAAATCTAAAATGCTATCAACTTTGCTATCTAATTCCTGAAGCGCTAAAAGGCAGCCTTTCGTTGTTTCATGTCCACCTGTGCCAAATGCTTGTTTAGGGTCTATTTCAATAGAAATCTTATTTTCAGGTATTTCGTCTTCGCGCCATGAGGGGTATACAAAAAAGTCACCTGCATCAACAGATTCAAAGTTTTTTTGTGACTCTGCAACCCAGTCAATTTCTTCAACTTCTTTAATTACAAAAGTTGGTTCGCTTATGCTTGATTCGAGTGATAAACGTTTTATATCACTTTCCAAAGCTTGGTTGTCTGGTTTTGTTTGGGTGTATATCAATAATTTCCAATTACTTTCTTCCTCATCTTCAAAGCAGGACATTGAATCGGCAAACTCTTCCAAGCCTTCCATAAAATTATCAATAGATTGGGATGGGAGTTCTATTTCAACTAACCATAAATTTAAATTTGTCATAATGCTCTAGCTTTGTTTCTTTTTCTTATTTTTAGTGCTCGCAGCCCAGTTCTCTTTATTTATTTGGCGGTTTCGTGCTACTGCTAAAGCTCCGTCATCGATGTTCTTAGTGATTGTGCTTCCAGCTCCAACAAATGCCCCCTCACCTACTTTAATAGGTGCGACCAAGGCGGTGTTAGAACCTATGAAGGCATTTTTACCGATATTTGTTTTATACTTATTCCTGCCATCATAATTGCATGTTACAGTTCCAGCTCCAATATTAGCTTCTTCGCCAACCTGTGCGTCACCTATATAAGTAAGGTGACCGATTTTGGCTCCTTTTTCTATTTTGGATTTTTTGATTTCAACAAAGTTTCCGATTCTTGCGTCTTGCCCAATCGTTGTTCCGGGTCTTATTCTGGCAAAGGGCCCTATTGTTGAGCCAGATGAGATTTTTGCATCCTCGATATGTGAAAAAGATCTTATTTCAACATTATCATTAATTACTACTTTTTCACCAAAGAAAACATTTGGTTCAATGGTAATGTCTTTTCCTAACTTTGTATCGTGACTAAAAAAAACACTTTCAGGGTCTATTAAGGTCGCTCCATTAGTCATTGCCTGAATACGTAACCTGTTTTGCATGATGAACTCAGCATCACTTAGTTGGTGACGGTTGTTAATGCCAAGTACTTCGTCTTCTATTCCTTCAACATGCAGGCATTTTTTATTCTCTTTGCAGGCGATTTCAATAACGTCTGTTAGATAGTACTCACCTTTAGCGTTGTTATTATCAATTTTATCAATTAGGCTTATGAGCGTTTCTGCGTTAGCAGCTATTACTCCTGAGTTACACAGGCCAATTTCACGCTCCGAAGGGTTGGCATCTTTGTACTCTACGATTCTTTCAAGTTCGCCAATATTATTAATTACCAACCTGCCATATTCGGCAGGGTCATTTGGCCTGAAGCCTAACACTACAACATCGCATTCATCAAGGGTGTTTAGCATTTCTTCTATGGTATCTTTTTCTATAAGTGGTGTGTCAGCATATAAAATAATTACATTGCCTTTGAAGTTCTTAAGTTCCTTGAGTGCAGGCTTCACAGCATCTGCGGTACCATTTTGTTCTTTTTGAATAACGGTCTTGGAAAGTTTTTCAATTGACTTTCCAACATCGGTCATATTCTTATTTATGACGGTTATTATTTTGCTTGGTTTAAGACTTGAGCCTGTGTCCAAAACATGATTAATCATAGGCTTGCCACATATTTTATGCAGAACTTTAGGTAATGCAGATTTCATTCTAGTCCCTTTTCCAGCGGCTAAAATAATAATGGCAGTTTCTTTTGTGGACACAGATATATTCCTTGTTTCAATTTGCAAAACTTTGCTATAACCTAAACTATAATTAGAAATATTACCAGAAGGATTTGTGTAAATGGAAATGATAGTCTTTTCAATTGTAGTACTGGCTTTATTTGTTACTACATTGTTTTTAGCTTACCTTTATAACCAGTTACTTAAAAAGAATAGCCTTTTATCTAGCGGCCTTGAAGAGTTGAAGATCGACCATGCAATCATCTCTCAGGATGCAAAGGAATATAAGCTAAAATACGATAAACTTGAGTTAGAACAAAATGAGCTATTGGTTAAGAAAACTGAAGCTCAGACTATTATGAACTCTTTGCAAAAACAATTGAATGAAGCTAATGAAAGAGCATCAATTGCACTTGAAGAGAAGGATAAAGCTATTGAACTGAAAAACCAGTTCCAACGTAAAGAAGAGCTTGCAATGCAACGAGTGTCTCTAAATGAAGAGGAAATGAGAAACTGGGAAAAAATTAAGCTTGAGCATAATAAGAGCCTTAAGGCTTCAACCTTGGAAGTAGCTACAGAAATTTCAAGTAAGTTACTGGATGACCACAAGCGTGAGTCTGAAAATGCTAAGAAAGAGAGCGAGAAAATTGTTAAGCAGACAACAGAGAGTCTTTTGCAGCAGCATAAAGGTCTTATAGAGTCAGTTAGTAATTTACAAGAAGGCGTTAAAAAGTCGGAAGTAGTTCATCGGGCATTACTATCACCTTCTGGTGCGGGAAGCTTAGGTGAAATAACTTTGGAAAATATATTTAAGAATTCCGGTCTTATAAAAGGTCAGGACTATCATATGCAATATAGTGTAAGTTCAGAAGAAGGTAGAGGCTTAAGGCCTGATGCAGTTGTTTTCTTACCTGATAATAATGTGATGGTAATTGACAGTAAGGCCTCGAAATTCTTTGCCGAGCTTGGTGATGATGATATAAGCCAGGAAGAGTCTAAACAAATCAATATTAATTTAAAACGTTCTATGAATGAAAATCTTAAAGGGTTGGCAAGTAGAGAGTATTCAAAAGCTATAGAATCTGATGCGGGCAAGTCCCTTGCTCGGGTCTATATGTTCTTACCTACAGAAACGGCTCTTGACAAATTACGTAAAGCCGACCCACAGTTTATTGAAAAAGCTTGGAATCAGGCGATATGTCCTGTTGGCCCTACCGGTCTTTTAAACGAATTGCTGCGTGCTTCAATGATAATTTCAAATGCAAGACAGGAAGAAAATGCTAAAGCTATAGTTGGCAAAGTAAAAGAGCTTTTGACAAGTGTTGCAACATTGAATGACCATGCCAGCAAGGTTGGTAAAGGTTTGAAAAGTGCGATTGATAATTATGATAAGTTTTCAGGATCATTCAATCGTACATTTATGTCAAAAGCAAATCAGATATGTAAGCTTGGGGTTGATGTTCCTAAGCTTAAGAACGTTGAACCTCTTGCTCAATATAAGGTTACATCAATAGACTTGGGAACAATCGAGGGCGACTTTTTGGATGAACGTGATATAATGAATAATGAGTCCAGAAGTTTAGAGTTGGTTAAAGAGTAGATATTTAAAGTGGAATAATTATGTCAAATAATGTTGAAAATAAACCTAAGAAAGGTTCGCGTACTTTTAAGTATATAATGATATTTGTGTTTTCGTATTTAATAGTGGTGCAGGTATCAAAGCTTATGACTGGTCCAAGCTTGTTGGAGCGTAAGCATCATGTTAAATTCTACAGGCAACCTATTGATATTAGTAATAATAAAATTAACGGTTTGGACTCTGGTTCTTATAAGATAAGTGATTTTAATGGAAAAAAATTAATATTATCATTTTGGGCTCCGTGGTGCGGTTATTGCGCGCAGGAAATGCCTCATATGTCACATCTTGAAAGTCAGCTAGAGAAAAAAGGTTATAAAATTATACCAATAGTTAAGAGCAATGAACCACGTGATAAAATTGACCAATTTTATAGGCGTTTAAAAATAAATAATATGCCTACATATGTAACTAGTGACAGAAGTTTGTATGGAAAATTAGGTGTTAGAGGATTTCCAAGATTCATATTAGTAGATGAAGGTGGCAAAGCGGTAGCCGACATGCGCCCTAATTGGTCATCAGGTGATATTTATCATTTATTTTCGCAGTTGAACGAAATCATCTCGAAGCAAGATCAAGGGCGTTTCCTAAGTCCATAACAACTTTAGAAGCGTTGTTGGGAAGTTTAGGTATGCGGTCATCAAAGTCTACCTTTTCTCCGGGCTCAATAAAGATGTCTTCAAATTCAAGCATGACTGTTTTTATTTTTTTACCTTCATCACTTAAAATAGTCATTCTAAGGTCGGGAAGTTTTTTTTGCTTATCGGAGTCGTTAACTATTTTTCCTGAAACTAATACATCCTGATATTTTCCAGCAGTAACTTTTTCCACTTTTATATCATATAGAGTTATATCAACCGTATCGTAAATTCCGAATAACTCGTAATAAGGTGACAAGTTTGGAAGTATTTTGTTAGCGCTAACAAGACTTACAGTTAATGCAAAGAATACAAATGATACCATGGCGGCTACTTTTAGTACCCAGCCTGCCTTTTCTTTTGCGATTGCAGGTACGTTCGAACCATCTGGAACTGGTTCCATTTCTTCTGGAACATCAGTTACATTAGCTTTCTTCGCAGCCTCAAGTACTTCAATGTCAGGTTTTTGAAACCATGTGTGTTTGCATCTTGCACATTTAACTTTACGTCCATCTTCACCTATTGCTTGTGCTTTGACGACGAAACGTGCAGAACAGTTTGGGCAGCCTACAATCATAAGGTTTTTCTACTTAATATAATTTGATATTAAAAATGAAATTCTATAACCGATTATATTTTTATTCATATAGAATATAAAAGCAACTTCTTTATTTATAATTATAATTAAATTTAAAGCCGGGCTGGACATAATTATAATATTGTCTATATTACTGCTAACATTAATATAAGGTAAGGATTAGCGATGCCACAGACACAAAGTATCATTGAAAAAGCATGGGAAAACAAAAGCAAAATATCTCCTTCGACAACTGGTGAAGTCAGAGATGCGGTTATGATAACTCTTAATAATCTTGATGCTGGTAAAGTTCGTGTAGCTGATAAAAGTGGTGACGAGTGGGTTGTTAACCAGTGGGTGAAAAAAGCTATATTATTATCATTTCGTTTGAATGAAATGCGCCTTATGGATGGAGGGCCAAGTCTAGCCGACGAAGAGTGCCGTTGGTATGATAAAGTTGCTTCAAAATTTACTGGCTGGAGTGAGGATGATTTTAAAACTGCTGGTTTTAGAGCCGTTCCTGGTTGCTTCGTTAGGCATGCTTCTTATGTGGCGCCTGATGTAGTTCTTATGCCTAGTTTTGTTAACCTTGGTGCTTATATTGATAAAGGTACAATGGTTGATACTTGGGCGACTATTGGTAGTTGTGCTCAAATTGGAAAAAACTGTCATATTTCAGGTGGAGCTGGTATTGGTGGAGTACTAGAACCTTTACAAGCAAATCCAGTGGTTATTGAAGATAACTGTTTTGTTGGCGCTAGAAGTGAAATTGCTGAAGGTGTTATAGTAGAGGAAGGTTCTGTTATTTCCATGGGCGTATATATCGGTGCTTCAACTAAAATAATTGATCGTGAAACAGGTGAGATTTTCCAAGGGCGTGTTCCTGCATACTCAGTTGTTGTTCCAGGTAACATCCCTGGCGCAGAGCGTGAGGATGGTTCAGTGAAGCCTTCGTTATATGCTGCGGTTATTGTTAAGCGAGTAGATGAAAAAACTCGTTCGAAAACTTCAATTAACGAGTTGCTCCGTTCTGATGCTGCGTAGGTTCTTATGGGTGTTGATCCGTTAGAATTATCAAAAGAACTGATTAAGTGCCCTAGTGTTACTCCTAAAGATGAGGGAGCTTTAGATGTTTTGCAAAAGCATTTGGAAAGCTTGGGCTTTTTGTGTCAAAGGATGCCATTTTCTGAAGATGGATATGATGATGTAGATAATCTCTATGCTAGGTTTGGTGATGCATCTCCGAATGTTTGTTTTGCAGGACATACTGATGTTGTTCCTCCCGGCGATTTAGACGATTGGGCATCACCCCCATTTTCCCCTGAAGTGCGTGATGGAATTTTATATGGGCGTGGCACAGTTGATATGAAATGTGCTATAGCATGTTTTGTTGCAGCGGCTGCGGATTATATAAAAAACAATCAGCCAAATATTTCCATTAGTTTTCTGATAACAGGTGATGAAGAAGCTGTTGCTGTAAATGGCACAAAAAAAATGCTTAAAGCGCTTGAGTCCAAAGGAGAGAAAATAGATTATTGTGTAGTCGGTGAGCCAACTAATCCTGAAAAACTTGGTGAGATGATTAAAATTGGTCGTCGTGGTTCTGTTAGTTTTAAGCTATCGGTTTGGGGTAAGCAAGGACACGTCGCCTACCCTCATTTAGCTGATAACCCGATTACCCGAATGGTTAAAATACTAAATGCATTAGATGAAAATGCTTTAGATGAAGGAAGTGAGTTTTTCCAACCCTCAAATCTTGAGGTAACGACTATCGATGTTAAGAATCCAACTGGAAATGTTATACCTGCTATGGCGGAGGCTTCTTTTAACATTAGGTTTAATAATAAACACAAATCTCAAAGCCTAATACAATGGATTGATGGTATATGTGATTCTTTATGTGAAGAAGATGCAAGATACGAGTTAAATTGCAGAGTTTCCGGTGAGGCGTTTCTTACTGAACCGGGGGAGCTTAGTGATGCATTGTCAAAGGCTGTTGAAGAAGTTACGGGAATAAAGCCTGAGCTAAGTACTACAGGTGGCACTTCGGATGCCAGATTTATAAAAGATTATTGTCCTGTAGTTGAATTTGGACTAATGAATAAGACCGCACATAAAGTAGATGAATGTGTTGCGGTTGATGATATATATAAATTAAGGGATGTTTACCTTAAGTTTTTAGAAAGCTACTAAATATTCTATTTATCGTAGAAGCCTAGCAGATTGCTTTTTACATTTTCAGATACAAGTCCATCAACGTCTCCGCCTAGTCGAACAATTTCTTTTACAAAACGTGAGGCAATGAAGTGTGTTGACTCAGATGCAGGTAAAAATACAGTCTGAATTTCTGGGCACATTTTAGAGTTCATTCCTGACATTTGAAATTCATATTCAAAGTCTGAAACCGCGCGAAGACCTCTGATTATTATTGCTGCATTATTTTCTTTAGCAAAATTTACAAGCAGTCCTTCAAAGCCAACAACTTCAATATCGGTACTTATAGAGCTAATGTCAGCTCGCACCATTTCTACTCTTTTATCCAAAGAAAATATAGGAGTTTTGGCAGTATCTGCGGCTACTGCAATTATCAGCTTATCTAATATTTTTACAGCACGCTTTATTATATCAACATGGCCCAACGTTATAGGGTCAAATGTTCCTGGGTATACACCTATTCTTGTGGTCATTATGTTTTTCTTTACTCTTCAGTATTGTCAGAATCAGCATTTTCACTATCTCCAGTGGCGCCTTCAACGGTGCTATCAACCTCTTCTTTTTCTTCTTCTATTGCTATTCTTGCGGCAGATACCACCTTTTCACCTTTTGAAGTTTTAAATATTGTAACTCCTTGGGTATTACGTCCGGCAATTCTAATATCATGAACTGGGCAGCGGATTATTTGTCCTGATTCAGTTATTAGCAATAGCTGGTCATTATCTTCAATGTGATAACTAGCAGCTACTTTACCGTTCCTATCTGAAGTTACAATGTTCACTATTCCTGAGCCACCACGATTCGTAACGCGATATTCATAAGCTGAACTACGTTTTCCATAGCCATTTTCGGTAACGGTTATTATGAACTGTTCATGTTTTGCCCATAGCCTTATTGTGTCATGGTCGAGTTCACTGTCAATACTATCTAGTGTATTTTGTATAGTTACCTCAACTTCTCTTTGTTTTTCTTCATCACCTTCGTAATACTCTTTTTCTACGATAAGGGAGCTAAGTTCGGAGCGAGTGATTGCAGGAATTTTTAAGTAGTTTGAGCGGATATTAATATCACTACACTCAGTTCCATCTAAAATATCTATAGATACAACTTCGTTATCTTTGTCCATTTTTATGCCACGGACACCTGCTGAAGCGCGACTCTTGAATTCACGCACTGCAGTTGCAGGGAATCGTATACATTTTCCGTTAATGGTAGAAAGAAGAACATGCTGGTTTTCATTGCATGTTTTTACGCCAATCAGCCTGTCATCATCTTCAAGTTTCATGGCAATTTTTCCATTTGCCTGAACGCGCTTGAAGTCTGAAAGGTCATTTCTTCTTACTGTTCCATGATTGGTAGCGAACATTATACTCAAATTGTCCCAATCATCTTCATTGTCAGGCATTGGCATTACGACACTTATTGTTTCGTCTTTATCCATTGGGAATATATTTACTAACGCCCTTCCTTTTGAATTGGCGTTGCCAAGAGGAAGTTTGTATACTTTTAATTTATACACCTTACCTGTTGTACTAAAGAATAGCACTGGGGTATGGGTGTTTGTTACGAAAACGTTAACTGTTGCATCTTCATCTTTTAGGCTCATTCCTGAGCGGCCTTTACCGCCACGTTTTTGAGAGCGATATGTAGAAAGTGGTACACGTTTAATGTAACCACCGTGTGTAACAGTAACTACCATATCCTCAACTGGTATTAAATCTTCGATGTCAGCTTCAAATTCATTTTCTTCAAAGCTTGTTTTGCGAGGAGTGGCAAATTCTTCTTTTATCTCTATTAGCTCTTCTTTCATTATATTAATAACGCGTTCACGAGAGCGAAGGATGTCAAGATAGTCTTTTATTTGTTCTGCAAGTTCTGCAAGTTCACCATTTATTTTTTCTTGTTCTAATCCGGTTAAGCGGGCTAGCTTCATATCTAAAATTGCACGGGCTTGAACCTCTGTGAAGTAGCATTTGCCATCTTCAATTTTATTATTATGGTCATCAACAAGATTGATCAATGCTTGTACATTGGCAGCAGGCCAAGCGCGTTCAAGTAATTGCTGGCGAGCAACAGTTGGGTCTGGTGCGCTGCGAATAAGGTGGATTACCTCATCAATGTTAGCAACGGCCATTGATAAGCCTATTAATACGTGCGCTCTATCTCTGGCTTTATTTAGTAAGTAAGCCGTACGTCTGGTAATAACCTCCTCACGGAAGTTTGCAAATGCGACTAAAACTTCTTTTGTGTTCATTAGTCGAGGGCGACCTCTGTCTAATGCTAGTTGGTTAACACCAAATGATGTTTGTAACTGTGTGAAGCTATATAATTGATTTAGTATAACGTCTGCATTGGCATCTCTTTTAGTTTCTATAACAACTCTAACGCCATGTTTATCAGATTCGTCACGTAATTCTGAGATACCCTCAACCTTCTTATCTCTTACAAGTTCACCAATTTTCTCAAGCATGTGAGCTTTGTTAACTTGATAAGGGACTTCGGAAATTATGATAGCTTGCTTGCCTTTTCCGATGTCTGTAATTTCTGCACGACCTCGAATAACTACTGAGCCACGTCCGGTTCTAAGTGCATTGCGTGAACCTGTGCGTCCTAAGATTATTCCGCCAGTAGGAAAATCAGGGCCTGGAATTATTTGCATTAATTCTTCATCGGTAATCTCATTATTGTCAATATAGGATAGGCATCCATCAATAACTTCTCCAAGATTGTGTGGAGGAATATTAGTAGCCATTCCAACTGCGATACCCCCTCCTCCGTTTACCAGGAGGTTTGGAAATCTTGCAGGAAGTGTGACAGGTTCACTTTCTGAGCCGTCATAGTTGTCTTGGAAGTTAACTGTGTCTTTATCAATGTCACTAAGCAAAGTATGAGCAACTTTTGCCATGCGGGATTCGGTATAACGCATTGCAGCAGCTGCATCACCATCCATAGAACCAAAGTTACCTTGGCCGTCAATTAGCGGAACTCTTAAGGAAAAATCCTGAGCCATTCTTACCATTGATTGGTAAATAGCCGCATCACCGTGCGGGTGGTATTTACCCATTACTTCACCAACTATACGAGCTGACTTTCTGTAGGGTTTGTTGTAGTCACAGCCACTTTCGTTCATTGCGTATAAGATACGTCTGTGAACCGGCTTTAATCCATCACATGCATCTGGTATGGCACGGCTTACTATAACACTCATTGCATAATCAAGGTATGATTCACGCATTTCGTGTTCTATAGTAACAGGTTTTATCTCTAGTTCCCTGACGGTGTTATCCTGACTCAATTTGTAACCCCTTAAATATTTGTTTGTTATTTATAGCTTAACTGCATGACTTAATGAAAATACAAGACTGAACACAATACAGCAGCTACTAATATGGAGCAAGTGAAAACTAGTTTTTTGTACTAAAGTTTAGATGTTTTCTTGATTTTAAACTGACAAAGTAATTTTTTTATTCTATATAGCTTTTACTGTATCAATATCTTTTAAGGAAAGAGGAAAAAATGAAGCCTGTTGAAAAAGTTAAAGTTGATAAGAAAAAAGTTAGCTGCGATGGTGGAAAGGGGTCTTTAGGGCATCCAAAAGTTTATTTGGAGATGGGAGAGAATTCTCAGGTTGAATGCCCATATTGTGGTAAAGTGTTTATTCTTAAGCAAGCAAGTTAATAAAAAAGATACATATTTAAGAAAAACTTTACCTTTTGTTAACGATATTTAAACGATTTTGTATCATTATTACCACTCAAGATGTGTCATAATTATTCTGGGAGGTAAATATCATGACTAAGAGATTTTTGTGTTTAGCGGCTTTTATATGTTTATTAGCTTCGTGTTCAGGTAAAGAATCAACAAAAATAAAATCGTTGCAAAAGAAGGATAAAAAGCTTTCTTGTAAAGAGATATTGCTTGAAATGAACGAAGCGGAATTTTACCGTGATGTTGCCCATCGAAATAGAGGGCCTAAGTTAAAGAATATATTAATGCCTTTAGGCTATATATCTACATATATGGATGCCGGTGAGGCAATTGAAGCGGCTGACGCAAGGGTGACATATCTTGATAGGATATATCAAATATTACGTTGCGAAGAGCAGGAAGCAAGAATGCAGGAATCTGAAGAGATGGGCAGCCTTCCAATATATAGTATCGACGGAGATTTGCCTTATTACCGCAGCGTATCTAGATAGCTTGAAGTGGTTCCTAATTTAACATCCAAGCGTTTTTTATGTGCTTTATAAAAAATGAAGGCGTAACCAGTATTAGATCAAAACGTATGTTTTTTTTGTGATATTTAGAGTTTTTTGCAATAAATAAGGATGCGGCTTGTGTTATTCTGTTTTGTTGGCGTTTTGACAATGAGTCGTAAATATTAGACTTATCTTTTCGCGCTTTAACCTCAATAAAGATTATATTTTTACCCTTGCTTGCGATAATGTCGATTTCACCGACATTTGTTTTATGCCTTCTGGATATAATTTTATAAAAGCATAACGCTAGGTAAATTATTGCAAGATATTCAGCTAAAATTCCAAAGTTATAATTTTTCTTTCTATCCATATTTTTTTTGCTAATGATTTATTTCTTTTGTAATTTCTCTTGGATTGAAAATGTTGTTTTTATAATATGAAATACAAGATTTAGCTTCGGACCTGTTCTTTGTAAAGAAATATTTCTTTGATATAAAAGGGCATTTGTTTTATTGTGTAGATGTGTATTTGACGTATAAATTAAGTTAGGTAAATGATAAGAAAAGTATTTTCTGAGTTTTTTAGTAATAATTCCAAGTCTATAGCGACTTTATTTTATTTGGTTGCGGGATTTTTTATCAGCGGTTCTTTAGCAAGCTATACTGCGTCTGACCCCTCTTTTAACAGGGCTTCGAGTAATGATATTCATAATATATTTGGAGTTGCGGGTGCATATATTTCAGACCCGTTGTTTCAATTTTTTGGTCTGTCTGCTTTTGTTATACCTGCCGTATGTATCGTGATTGCGCTTAGGCTAATTTCGCATACGCAGAAGTTTAACATATGGCTTACGTGGCTATTTTCAATATTTACCCTATTTGCCATAAGTGCGATTGTTTCAAAAATACATGCTTCTGAGTCTTGGCCGTTCTATGTAGGTATAGGTGGTTTTTTTGGAGATATCATTATTACAAGGCTAGAGCATATTTTAACTCCGTATGGGTATATTGCTACTTTTTCGATAATTGCTGCTTTGGGTCTATATCTTTCGTTAGGGATTAGGTATTGTGAAATAAAAGTTTTAACTAGCTCTGTTACATATTTGTTTGAGAAGATTGAGTCTTTATTCTCTCTGATAAGGTATAGTTTCGTTAATATTTATAGAGCACGTGTGAATAAATCCCCTATTCAAATTGAGACTTCTCCTGTTGTTGAAGTTAGTAACGATAATGATGACTATATTGTTGAAGTCAAAGAGAAGAAAGAAAAGAAAAAGAAGAAAAAGATTGTTAGGCAAAAGGCGCTGAAGTTAGAGCCTGGTGATTTTGAGTTACCTGATTTTGATTATTTAACTGAGGCCGAGTCAAATGGCAATAGGAACATTAATCAAAGGTCTCTAGAGCAAAATGCTAAACTACTAAAAAAGGTACTAGAAGATTTTGGAGTGAAGGGGGATATATTAAAAGTAAGACCTGGCCCTGTGGTTACTTTATATGAGCTGGAACCCTCCCCTGGAACAAAGTCATCAAGGGTAATTGGATTGGCTGATGACATAGCTCGTTCAATGAGTGCTATATCTGCAAGGATATCTGTTGTACCGGGGAAGAATATATTAGGTATTGAGCTTCCAAATGCTGATCGTGAGACGGTATATCTTCGTGAGTTGATGGAAAATGATGATTATCGTGATGAGCGCATAAAGCTACCTATTGCGTTGGGTAAGGATATTGGTGGCGAACCTGTTATGGCTGACCTTTCAAGAATGCCTCATTTACTTATTGCGGGTACGACGGGTTCGGGTAAGTCAGTAGCCGTTAACGCTATGATTCTTTCTTATCTTTATAGACTTACTCCTGATGAATGTAAGTTTATAATGATTGACCCTAAAATGCTTGAGCTTTCAGTTTATGAGGGAATCCCTCACCTATTATCTCCTGTAGTTACTGAGCCTAAAAAAGCAGTAGTCGCATTAAAATGGGCAGTAAGAGAAATGGAAGAGCGTTATAGGCTGATGTCTAATCTGGGTGTTAGGAATATAACTGGATATAATAAAAAGATTGAAGAGGCAATTGCAAAGGGGCGTCAGCTCGAGCGTACGGTGCAAACAGGCTTTGACCCGGAAACGGGAGAGCCGACGATTGAAAAGCAGCCACTTGCAATGACTAAATTACCTTTCATTGTTGTTATTGTTGATGAAATGGCCGATTTAATGCTGACTGCGGGTAAGGAAATAGAATCATCTATACAACGTCTTGCACAAATGGCTCGTGCCGCAGGTATCCATATGGTGATGGCGACTCAAAGGCCTTCTGTTGACGTTATCACAGGTGTGATTAAGGCCAACTTTCCTACTCGTATCAGTTTTCAAGTTACATCTAGGATTGATAGCCGTACAATTTTGGGTGAAATGGGAGCCGAGCAACTTTTGGGTATGGGTGACATGTTATATATGGCAGGTGGTAGTCGCATTACCCGTGTACATGGGCCTTTTGTTGATGATAAGGAGGTTGATGAGGTGGTTAGGCACTTAAAAGCTCAGGGAAAGCCTTCATATGTAACCGACATAACAAAAGAAGATGAATCCGCTGAAGAGGTGGCGGGAGGCAATAGTGGTGATGCATTATATGACCAAGCTGTTGCGATTGTTCTTCGTGACAAGAAAGCTTCTACAAGTTATGTTCAGCGTCAGTTGAAAATAGGATATAACAGGGCGGCTAACTTGATTGATAAAATGGAAAGTGAAGGTATCATAAGCGAGGCTAACCATGCCGGTAAAAGGCAGATATTAGCAAATTAACATTCTAAATAAGGACTCTTATGGATAGGTTTAAGGATAAGCAAAATATAGAAAAAATTGCTTCAGTTATTAATAATTCTAGTAAATTATTTCAAGAATTCCATTTGCTTGAAAAAGGTGGAACTGAAATTACCGGAGTTAATGAAACCAAGCCAAAAAGTTATG
>Ga0213866_10001177_pt1 | contig 19744 bp, 9 predicted proteins | sample PICome_11_FD_160079 | JGI IMG/M metagenome (GOLD analysis project Ga0213866, IMG submission 160079) | Coastal seawater microbial communities near Pivers Island, North Carolina, United States - PICO284 | ecosystem: Environmental > Aquatic > Marine > Coastal | place: USA: North Carolina...
CGGGCCAAGCTTCTCGATGATGCCGTCGACCTCATAGGTGACGAGCCCGAACTGATGCATCAGCGCCGCGTGACGCTCGGCGGTGAGTTGCTCTGGATCGCCGCCCTCTTGCGGGCGATCGCGAAGAGCGCGAGCGAGCTGGTCAATCACCACGGCGCGATCGAAAACGCAAAGCTCCTGCGCGCGGAGCTCCCACATCGCGAAGAAACGACGCGCACTACGCGGGCCGTCGTAATCCGCTTTGAGCCGCGTCAGCACTTCTTCTTTGTGGAAGGCAGTGACGAGATTGAGTTCGGGATATGCGTGGGGGCTGTACTTCGCGCGCTTGAGGATGTCCGCGGGATCCGTCAGCTTGTAAAGGTCAAGCGTGACGTCCCAGACGGATTCGTTCTGCGCGAGGATCTTGCCGTTGCGGTCGCGGATCAGCGAGCGCGCTGGCCAGAAGAGATCGTTGCGAACGCGCGTAGCTTCCGTGCGCTTTTGGTACTTCTCCGCGTCGACGACTTGCATCGAGTAGAGACGCACCATCAGCACCATCATGCCGAGGGCAAAGAACGCGCCCAGATAGAAGATCTTGCGGTGAAAACGTGGCATGTGCGCTCCAGTAGATTGCATTAATCGGAACTGGCACGCGCTGGTTGAGTTGCAGTTGTCAGTGGGAAGCGCCTGCCAAGCGTGAGGATCACGCGGGCGGGGAATGATTGGCGATTACCTGCGTCGCGAAAGCAGAGTGAGGTATGGGGTGCATCACCGAAGCAATGCACCCCACTTCACCATCCCTACGCCACCACGCGCAGTCCGTGAGCCGTTGCGTTCTCAGCGAGTTCCGCTTCGCGCAGCTCTTCTTCGACCTTGTCGACAATCGCGAGCATGCGCTTTTGCACGACTTGATCAGCTTCGTACTTGGCGATTTCAAGCGCCTTGTCCAGCGTCTCGCGCTGACGGATGTGGCTGAGCGCCCACACCGCCGAGATGCGCTGGCGGAAGTTGGGCAGGCGAGCCATCGCATCCAAGATTTGCAGCGCACGGTGCGAGCCCAGTTTGTACATGGCCTTCGCCGCGTTCGCCCGCTCACGTCCATCCTTGCTCGCAAGCAAAGGCATCAGCGCTTTCTGGAAGACGCTGTAGCCGAAGGACTCAACCGCTTCGATCGCGTTGGAGCGGACGCGCACGTCCTTGTCGCCCAGCAGCTCAAGCGCAGCTCGCGCACTGTCCGGTGACTTGAGCTCCGCCAGTAGCGGCGCTACAGCGGCTCGCACTTTGCGGTCAGCGTCTGATGCAAGCGAGATGATCGCGCTTTCAAGCTCTTCCGTAACGCCCGTGTAGCGCAGAATCTTCAGCGCACGCAGACGTTGATCGGCAACCTTTGATTCCAGCGCGGGGCGCATATTGCGCACCATCGTTTGGTCGACGCGACGCACCATCGAGGCCGTCTTGCGTCGCGCTTCTTCGCTGAGCTGATCGAAGGTATGCACGAAGCGCTGGAACTGATCGGCAGCAAGTGCATGCACCGCGAGGCTGCGAATGCGCGCGCTCTCACCATTGCTTGAAAGCTTGCCCTTGAGCAGCGTGAGCTTGCCGTCGTAGTCCGAGCGAGAGAGCAAGCGCGTCGCCAAGTAGCGCACGGGCTCGAATTCGTGATCGGAAAGCTCGACGAGCATGGGGCGAATCAGCGGGCCGTAGTGCTTCGAGAAGACCTGGAAGATGCGCGTCGCAACGGCTTCTTCGTGGCACTCAAGGCATTGGCGCAGCCAGTTCAGCTTGCGGCCAAGATCAATCTCAAGCTCATCCAGTTCTTCCACCCAGCCGAGAATCATCTTCGCGGGCAGCTCGTCGAGACGGCCAGCGCATTCCTTCATCCACGGCACCGACTTGGTCAAGCGCACAACGCGGCGAGTGGTTTGCACGCCCATGATCTTGAGCGTGTTGATCAGCAGCTCGTGGCCTGCGCCTTTCTGGCACTGCTTCAGCGCATCGCCAGCGACGCGGCGCAGGCTGGTCGAGCCCGACTCCATCAGCGAGAAGAGCAGCACGACGCTTGCAGCGCAGGGAGTCTGCGTGAGTTGCTGGATCAGCGGACGGTCTTCGCTCAGGCGGCCAAGGCGCTGCTTCATCTCGGTCATCAGCACGGCGTCGCCGCGCTTGCCGAGGCGCACCAGATTGTCGATCACCTCGGAGCGCTTGTGGATATCGAGGCATTCGACGGCGGCGCCGAGCGCGTTGAGCAAGCCGACGACCTTGCCGTGACTCGCATCTTCCGACTTGATCGCATCGCTCGCTTTGCGGCAGGCGAGGATCGAAGCGGGCGTGTCTTCGATCTTTTCGTCGGTGATACTTTCAAGAAAACCGCCGACTGCTTGGTTGATCGCGACAACGGCGCGCGCAGCAATCTCAGGCTTGGTGTCGGTCAGGCAATCGCCCAGCAGCGAGGCAAAGCTGTCGAGCTTGGTGCGGCGAACAAACTCAATCGAGTTGATGCGCGACTGCTCGTCACCTTCCTTGAGCAAGGTGGGCAGGATGCTGTGAAAGAGCGATGCGTTGGCGTCGATCTCGCAGCGCATCTCTTCGCTGAGCAGGTGGTAATAGCGAATCACGCCGCCAAGGGCGCTGGTGTCGCCGCTCGCGAGGACGTCGTTGAGCGCGCGCTGAATGGCGCTGTCGACGTTGTCCTTGAGGTTGTCGAGCAGGGCGTTGAATTGGGCTTGATCCGCCATGGGTGCCTTCCTTGAGCTTCCGTGCGATTTCGCTTCTCGTGTACGCGCGGGCATGCGCATACAAAAGGGGAGATCGGCAGGGTGGTGGTGAAGGTGAAGCAAAAGGGGCGGAGATTTGCGGTGATTTGCCCGGCGCTCTTAAAAGGAAGAGACGCGGATTGGGTGGGGCAGACAATCGTGTCTGCCAGCTTCTCTTGATGCACTCAATCCCTTCTGTTTTGGGGCGCTGGTTCACCGGGCCAAGAAGTTAACGCAAAGACGCAATGGCTCGGAGGATCGCAAAGAAGGAGGGGAAAGCTCGCAGGCGATTCTGCTGGGTGAGTTGAAAGGGCTGTGATTCCCCTCTTCTGTTCGTTCCTAGGAGAAAGCTCGCGCGAAGCCGCGAAGTCGCCAAGGGGAACCTGACGGAAAGCGCGTACTTGCAAGCAGCTCGCTGCCTCTTCAAAAAGGGGAGATCGCCTCCTGATTTTTTTGACTTTCAGAAACTACGGAGGCGATCTCCCCCGAGTTCAGAGCCTTAGCGGATCAAAGCGATTCCCAATCCGCCAGGTCCCCCTTCGCGTCTTGGCGGCTCTGCGCGAGCAACATCTTCTCCCTAAAACTCACAGACGCGGAAGCCGTGTTGGGCAACTCCCGCGTCTGCGTCACTCAGAAGATCAACGAACTAATTTGTCGTCAGTTCGTCCGTCTTCTGCGCGAGATTGTCCGCACCCCATTCGAGGTCGCGGTTGCGCTGGCCAGCCTTGGCGAGCTTCGCAGCGCGCTGGCGATCAACCAGATCGTGGTGCGTGGTGAAGTATTCGAGGCTCTTGCCCACGAACTCTTCGACGCTCTTAAAGCCGTGCTGATCCATGAAGGCGCTCAGGCCATCGATCAGCTTCTGCACCATGCCGTGGCCGTGCAGCATCGCACCGGTACACACTTGCACGGTCTTTGAGCCCATCAGCAGGAACTCGATCGCGTCTTCAGCTTCGGCAACGCCACCCATGCCGCTCATGGTCAGCTCGCGCTGATCGAGCATCATCTCGGCGACCATGCGCAGAGCGATCGGCTTGACGGCGCGATAGCTGTAGCCGCCGGGCGTGGAAAAGCCTTCCACCGTGGGCTGCGGGCGCAAAGTCTTCATGTCGACGCCAATCACCGCGAGAATCGTGTTGATCGCGGAGATGCCGTCAGCGCCGCCTTCAATCGCAGCGCGTGCGGGCATGCGAATGTCGCCAATATTCGGCGTCATCTTCGCCCAGACCGGACGCTTTGTAGCCGACTTCACCCAGCCAGTAACCTCTTTGACGATCGGCGGATTCTGGCCCATCGCAGCACCCATGTTGGTCTCGGGGTGACCGTGGGGGCAGGAGAAGTTGATTTCGTAGGCGTCAACGCCGGTCTCGTCGATGCGCTCAACAAGCTCGATCCAACGATCCTTGTCGTACTGCTCCATAATGGAAGCGATCAGACGGTGATCGGGGAAATCCTGCTTCAAGCGCCTGAAATCGTCGAGCCAATCGTTCAGCGAGCGGTCGCTGATCAGCTCGATGTTTTGAAAGCCAATCACCTCGTTGCCTTCAGCCGTGCGCAGCTTGCCGTAGCGTGGCGCAACGTTCACGACTTCGGTCGTTTCGAGCGCGACGGTCTTGGCGACAACGCCGCCCCAGCCAACGTTGAAACACTTGGCAATCGTGGGGTAGTTCGTTCCGGGCGGGCCTGATCCAATCACAAAGGGATTGAGAAAACGCATGCCGTTCACTTCGATGGAGAGATCTGCCATTCCGAAGCTCCTGTTGGGAAATAGGAAAGGCGGCGATTGTAAAGGTTTGACGAGGGAGTGGGAAGGGAAAAGCGGACTGGCGAGGTCGAGATTGGTGGTCGGGAGACAGGATCACGGAGCAAGATGAGGTAGCGGAGAACACGGAGGGGGATTTGAAACGCTGCGAGCCCAATCGATAAGCGTGTCACTCAATCGAACTCGCAGCGCTTCTCAGTTTTGCAATTTCAAATCCTACTCCGTCACCTCCGAAACCTCGTCCGGCTCCGTGATCCTCTCTCTTCCCTATCCGAGCGTTAGTCCTCGGACGAGCGCAGATTCTGCAGCACCGTGTAGTCTTCGAGCGTCGTGGTGTCGCCGGTGGATTCCTTGCCCTCGGCGATGTCGCGCAAGAGTCTGCGCATGATCTTGCCGGAGCGAGTCTTCGGCACGGCGACGGCGAAGCGGATCTCCGCAGGGCGCGCGATCTTGCCGATCTCCTTCGCCACGTGCTCACTCAGCTCAAGCTTGACGGCTTTCGGATCGCTCAGGTCAACGCCATCGGTCACGGTCACGAATGCCACGAGCGCTTGGCCGGTGATCTCATCCGGTCGTGCAACCACCGCCGCTTCCGCGACCTTGGCGTGCGAGACGAGCGCGGACTCGATCTCCGCCGTGCCCAGCCTGTGCCCGCTCACGTTCACCACATCATCCATGCGGCCGAGCACCCAGAGATACCCGTCCTTATCGAAGTAGGCCGCATCCCCCACCAAGTAGTGCGGGCCGTCGTCGAAATAGGTGCTTTGGAAGCGTTCGGGATCGCCGTAGACGCCGCGCAACATGCCGGGCCATGGCTTTTGGATCACGAGCTTGCCGCCCTTGCCGGCGTCGACGGGCTTGCCATCTTCATCGAGCACAGCGGGAACGATGCCGGGCAGCGGCATGGTGCAGGAGCCAGGCTTGGTGGGAGTCGCGCCGGGGAGCGGCGAGACCATGATGCCGCCGGTTTCAGTCTGCCACCAGGTGTCGACGATCGGGCAGCGCTCGCCGCCGATCACTTTGTGGTACCAGATCCACGCTTCCGGATTAATCGGCTCACCCACCGTACCGAGGATGCGTAGTGAGGAGAGGTCGTGCTTGTTCGGGAAGGCCTCGCCGAGACGCATGAAGGTGCGGCTGGCGGTCGGCGCGGTGTAGAAGATGTTCACGCCGTGGCGCTCGACGATATCCCAGAAGCGGTCAGCTTCCGGGTAGGTCGGCGCGCCTTCGTACATCAGCGAGGTCGCGCCGTTGCTGAGGATGCCGTAGACGACGTAGCTGTGACCGGTGATCCAGCCCACGTCCGCCGTGCAGAAGTAGACGTCGTCTTCCTTCAGATCAAACACGTAGCGCGCGGTGAAGTTCGACCACACCATGTAGCCGCCGGTGGTGTGCTCGATGCCCTTAGGCTTGCCAGTGGTGCCAGACGTATAGAGCAGGAAGAGCGGATGCTCGGCGTCGAGCTGCTCCGGCTCAATGAATCCCGGCTTGCCCTCACAGATCTCGTGCCACCAGAGATCGCGTCCGGCTTCCATCTTCACATCGTTGCCGGTGTTCTTCTGCACGATCACCGTTTGCATGGTCGGCACATCGGCGACGGCTTCATCGACGACGCTCTTCAGATCAATCGTCTTGCCGCGGCGGCGCAGACCATCGCTGGTGATGATCGCTTGCGCTTGGCAATCGTTCATGCGATCGCGAATCGCAGCAGCGCTGAAGCCGCCGAAGATCACGCTGTGCACCGCGCCGATGCGCGCGCAGGCCAGCATGGCGATCGCCGCTTCCACCGTGTTCGGCATGTAGATGCCAACGCGATCACCCTTGGTGATGCCGTGCGACTTCATCGCTGAAGCGAGCTGGCAGACTTCGCGCAGAAGCTGGCCGTAGGTGTGCGTGGTGACGCGGCCATCTTCGTACTCGCAGATGATCGCAGCTTTGTTGCGGCGATCTCCATGCGCGTGGCGATCAAGACAGTTGGCGGCGAGATTCGTCGTGCCGTCTTCGAACCACTTTACGTTCGGCTGCTCCCACGAGAGCACCTTGGTGAAGGGCTTGAACCAGGTGAACTCGCGCGCGAACTCGCCCCAGAAACCTTCGGGATCGTTCGCGGCTTTGTCGTAGAGCGCGCGGTACTCGTCCATCGACTTGACGCGCGCCTTCGCGGAGAACTCGGCTGGCGGATTGAAAACGCGTTGCTCGTGCAACACTGATGCAAAGTCATCTGACATGATCGCCCCCCTGGCTGGCGTGATAACGGCTCGGACAGCTCAACACACAAAATGCGCGGCTAGCGAACCTGCTCGTTGGGAAAACCCCCAGTTTGCGATTCCACAAAGATTTCGCAATCACTGAGTTGAAGGCCCCATTCTTCGCCTTTTACGCCTGCTCTACGCCGAATAGCGCAAAAGCTGTGCGGTGAGAACTGCACCTTCTGTTAAACTCGACGCTCACGTTGTTGCTTCGGAGGTATTCGATGCGCGCTCTCCACCTGCACGCAAAAACTGATTCCGTGCTGCAGCCTGAGTTTGCGTCGTGGCTTGAAAGGCTCAGTTGCGGCTTAGAGTCCGTCGCGCTCGAAGAGAAAGCGGACTACGCCTCGCTTTCCTACGAAGCATTCGACTTGGTGATAGTGGATTGCGGCAAGCGCTCAAGCGAGGTGATTCGTGCAGCCCTTTCTGACGCCTTGCATGATCCGCCCTTTCTCCTGCTCATTCAGCGTAATGATGTTCCTGAAGAAGCCGCGCAGGCGATTGAGCTCGGCGCGGACGATGTGCTGCATTTCCCGACCGATGACCCCCACCTCAGCGTGCAGCTCAAGGTGATTGAAGCTCGCTTGAAGCGTCGCAAACGCTGGCGAACCACAATCCAGAAGGAGCGTAGCGGTGAGTCTGAGGCGCGCGTCGAGTTGGCTAGCGCCAAGTCGCTTTTGGAGAGCATCCTCGCGAGTTCGCTCGACGGGGTGATGGCATTCAAGAGCGTCCGCGATGAGTTCGGCAAGATCGGCGACTTCGAGTGGTTGCTCACCAATCCTGCCGCTGAATCCCTAGTTGGCCGCTCGCACGCTGATCTTTTCGGCAAGCGCTTGCTCGAGGAGATGCCGGGCAATCGCGAGAACGGCCTCTTCGACATGTACATCGAAGTCGTTGAAAGCGGCGACCCCTTCGATTTCGAGCACTACTACCAACACGAGGGCTTGGACCACTGGTTCCGCACGGTCGCCGTCAAGCTGGACGATGGCTTCGTGGTGAGCTTCGAGAACATCACGAACGCCAAGCTGCGGCAGATGGAGCTCCAGCGCAACGAGCAAGAGCTGGCCGATGCGAAGTCCTTGCTCGAAGGCATTCTCTCAAGCTCCCTTGACGGCGTAATGGCCTTCAAATCGATACGTGACGATGCAGGCAAGATCGTCGACTTTGAGTGGCTGCTGACCAATCCTGCTGGCGAGCGCTTCGTCGGCCGCGAGAATGACGACTTGCTTGGCAAGCGGCTCCTGGTGGAACTGCCGGGGCACATCGAATCCGGGCTCTTTGATCGCTACGTAAAGGTCGTGGAGAGCGGTGAGCCTCTCGACTACGAGCACAAGTACAGCAGCGATGGCATAGATTCCTGGTTCCGAACGGTGGCCGTCAAATTGGGCGATGGATTCGCCGTGAGCTATGCGGACATCACGCCTTCCAAGACGCGCCAAGAGGAAGTCGCCAAGCACCAGCGCGAGCTGGCGAACGCCCAGAAGCTCGCAAAACTTGGGAGCTGGGAATGGAACATGCTGACCGGCGAGCTGAGCTGGTCTGACGAGATGTATCGCATATTTGGTCTGAACCCAGAGCTAGATACTCCGACCTTTGATGCGGTTAGCTCGATGATTCACCCTGACGACAAAGATCGCGTCGAGCAGGAATACGGCGAGCAGCTAGAGCGCGATAAGCGCTGGACCATCAGCCATCGCATCATGCTGCCAGAAGGCAAGATTCGCGTGATCTACACCGAGGGCGCTGCTAGCACGGATGAGCGGGGCGAACTCACCCACGCAATCGGCATCGTGCAAGATGTTACTGAACGCCATGAAGCACAGGCTGCACTGCGCGAATCAGAAGACCGCTTCCGCGCGCTCTACGAAAACTCTCCGGTCGGGATGGCGCAGTCAGATATCGAAGGGCTTTTCCTGCGCTTCAACTCAGCTTTCCTGAAAATCTTCGGCTGGTCCGAGGAACGCGCGCACGAGCTGACCTTCACCGACGTCACGACGCCTGCATACGCACATCTCGAATCAGAGCTTGCGGACGGGCTGCGGTCGAGGGGCAAGTTCGGGCCCGTCGAAATGGAATGGACACACAATGACGGTCACGCCCTGCCCGTGTTGATCCACGGCATGCTGGTCGAGTCACAGACCGGCGTTCAATCTATCTGGTGGATTGTCAAAGACATCTCGGTGCGCAAGAAGGCTGAGCTTGAGCAGCAGCGGGTCGTCGACCGCATGCGCGATGTGATCGAGAATCTCCCCGCCGGCGCGGTGTTGGTCGAAGGAGAGAAGCTCTCCATGAATCGCGCAGCGCAAAAGATCAGCGGTTACCCGCCAGAAGCGTTGCCCGATTTGGACACGTGGTTTCGCAAGCTTTACCCGAATGCGGAGATCGAAACGCGAGAGCTCTACGAAGCAGAGAAGCACAACGGATTCACGACACTCAAAGTCATGCCGATCATCCGCAAGGACGGAGTAACGCGGCTGGTCGAAACCGGCGCCTATGCATCTGACTGGGGCGTCATCTGGCTGCTGACGGACGTGACCGAGCGCTACGAATCAGAGGAGAAGTTCCGCGTCCTCTTTGAGCACTCATCCGATGCCCATCTGCTCTTTGACGACAACGGCATCATTGACTGCAACAACGCTGCAGTGAAGATGTTGCGCTGCAAAGACAAGCGCGATCTGCTCTCGAGGCATCCAGCGGAGTTCAGCCCTGAGCGTCAGCCCGATGGACGCCTCTCATCCGAGAAGTCGGTGGAGATGGACGGCAAAGCGCAAGAAAATGGCTACCACCGCTTCGACTGGATGCACCGTCGACTCGATGGCGAAGAGTTTCCCGTCGAGGTCTCCCTCACCCGCGTATCGCTCTTGGGCAAAGAGGTTTTGCTCGTCGTCTGGCATGATCTGACCGAACGCAAACAAGCAGAGCGCACGATCGTGCAAGCCCTCAGCTTCCAGCAAGCCCTGCTGAACTGTGCTCCCTATGGCATCATTGCGACTGACGAAGAAGGCGTGATACGAAGCTTCAACGCGGCGGCTGAGAACATGCTCGGCTACACGGCGAACGAGCTGATCGGCAGAGCGACTCCTGGCGTCTTTCATGACGCAGGCGAAGTCGTAGCGATGGCTGAAACGCTGACCAAGGAGTTCGGCACGCCAATCGAGCCGGGCTTCGAGGCCTTCGTCGCTCCATCTCGCCTCGGGCATACGAACGTTAAGTCATGGACATACGTTCGGAAGGATGGATCGAAGTTCCCTGTCACACTCGCCATCTCTGCAACTCTTGGAGGGGAAGGAGAAGTGACGGGCTTCCTTGGGATCGCTGCTGACATCTCTGAGCAAGTCGCGGCCGAACGCAAGCTGGAAGAGCACGAAGAGCGCTTACGCATGTCGCTTGAGTGCTCCGAGCAAGGCATCTGGGACTGGGACATTGAGTCCGGCAGGGTCGTATTCGATCGCACGTGGCATCACATCTTGGGTTACGAAGAGGGCGAGCTCGAATACACCCTCGACACTTGGGCGACCACGATCGCCGATCCTGATGACATGGCCCGTGCCTTTGAAGCAGTACGCGCTCACCACGCGAAAGAAACTAACTTTTACGAAGTGGACTACCGGGCAAAGCGCAAGGATGGCTCGGTTGTCTGGATTCTCGCGCGCGGCCGCGTTGTCGAATGGGATGGCGACACCCCGCTGCGCATGATGGGAACCGTGCAAGACATCGATGAAATCAAGCTGAACGAGCAGGAGCTGCGCACCGCGCGCGATCTCGCCGAGGAAGCTGCCCGCGCCAAGAGCGAGTTTCTCGCCAACATGAGCCACGAGATTCGCACGCCAATGAACGGCGTTATGGGCATGACCGAACTGCTACTAGAGACTGAACTCAAGCCTGATCAGCGCGAGTTGGCCGACACGATTCAAAGCTCTGCCAATGCGCTCCTCAACATCATCAACGACATTTTAGACTACTCGAAGATTGAAGCCGGCAAGCTCGAACTCGAAGAGAGCGCCTTTGACCTCAACATCTGCGCGCAACAGGTGCTTGCCGTAATCTCACCGATCGCGAATCGCAAAAACCTCGCGATGGCCTTGGAGCTTGCGCCGAGCGCGCCGCGCTGGGTGATCGGCGACGCAGGACGCATGCGGCAAGTGCTGCTGAATCTCGTCGGCAACGCGGTGAAGTTTACTGAGCAGGGTCACGTCAAACTGCTGATTGCCGGCAGGGCAGAGGGCTCGCGCGCGCTCCTTGATTTCACGATCGAGGACACAGGCATCGGGATCGAGGTTGAGCAGTTCAACAAGCTTTTCGAGAAGTTTGCGCAGGCGGATTCATCCACGACGCGACGCTATGGCGGAACCGGATTGGGATTGGCCATCTCGCAGCAGCTTCTCCAACTCATGCACTCGCAGATCCGAGTGGAGAGCACCCCAGGCGAAGGCAGCCGCTTTTCCTTCTCGCTTGATTTGCCAATCGCCAAAGCCACTCTGGTAAGCGAAGAGCACCACGATCTGATTGGCAAGCGCGTGCTTCTGGTCGACGACAACTCGATCAATCTGCGCGTGATGAGCGAGCAGATCCGCTCGCTCGGAATGAGTGCAATCGCCGCTGGTAATGCAGAGCAAGCTCTCGAAGAAATGCGCCGACATCAGAAGCGAGGGGAGCACATTGATCTCGCAATCCTCGACTACCAAATGCCCGAAATAAGCGGCGTGAGCTTAGCCAAGCGGATCAAAGAGGAAGCCATGCTCGGCGACCTTCCGATGATGCTCCTCAGTTCTGCTGAGATTCCCATGCCGGATAGAGAGTGGCGCGAGCTCTTTCACTTCGTCGTGCATAAGCCTGTCAAGACGAGCGAGTTGATGGAAGCAATCCGTAGCGTGCTCCAGAAGCACTCGCAATCAAAGCCGAAGCCCAAAGCTGCAGCCGCAATTGCTCCGCAGAACGCTGCATCCAAGCTGCATGTGCTCTTAGCCGAAGACAACCCGGTGAATCAGAAGTTCGGCCTGCGAATGCTCGAAGCGTTAGGCTGCAACGTAGTTGTCGCGCAGAATGGCAAGCAGGCTTTGGCAGCAGCAAGCAGCTCACACTTCGACGCAATCTTTATGGATTGCCAAATGCCTGAGATGGATGGCTACGAAGCCACGGGCCTCATTCGCAACTTGCCCGCTCCGCTAAACGACGTCCCCATTATCGCGATGACCGCCAATGCGATGAAGGGAGACCGCGAGCACTGCATTGCAGCAGGCATGGACGGCTACCTGAGCAAGCCAGTGAATCGCGCGGCTTTGGCTGACGTGCTCGTGGCGCTTGCCGAGAGTAGCTTCCAAAGCGAGCGGGTCGGCGCTCCCTCTCGCAACGTTCGTCCGCAACGCACGCAGGCCACAGCCAGCGCGTTGTCAGCGCACGAGAGCAAAGAGGAACAAGCGATGAACCAGAAGCCCACAGCAGGCCAGCCACTTCCTCCCGGCGAAGACGATATCGCCGGCGCGATTGACTTCGACAATCTGCTCGAGCGCTGCGCAGGCGAGCAAAGCATCGTGACTGAACTGCTCGAAGTCCTGATCGAAGACGCACCTCGCCTGATTGAGCGCGTTGAGGCGGCTTTCGAGAACCCCAGGGACAGCGATGAATGTGTGAGCGCGACGCATGCCATCAAGGGGTCGCTCCTGAGCATGAGCGCGAAGCCTGCCGGAGAGACCGCGTTAATAATGGAAGGAGCATGTCGCGAAGGTCGGTTAGACGCCGCGGCTGAGCTTCTCCCCACGCTGCGAGCACAACTTCAGGCGACTCAGGAAGCAGCGCAGCGCAAACTTCCGTCCTGATTCAGATTCTTTTCGCCTCTCTGATTTCCCTCGAAAGCGCTTCAGATCAGGCTTCGCGCCGATCCTTGAAGCGCTTTTCATTTATTTTCTCAAGAAAAGCTCAAGTCCAATTGAAGAACGCATGTGGGGGTGCCGATTTTATGGGTAAGCAGTAATGCCTACGCTGACTTACTCCCGAAGGAATGGGAGAGATGAACGTCAGCACACCCTGAGCGCACGGAAGCGCCAGGTATACAGAGAGGGAAAACCATGCCTACCCAGCTTAACGCGGGTGAGCGCTCGCGTATTGCGTCCATGGACGGTCGCACTTCGGCGCTCCAACAGAATTCAGCCACTTCGACTCAGGCCGTTGCATCTTCAAGCGACGCGTCCAAGTTGCTGCGTGCTCGCATCCAAGACCTTCAGGTCAGCGTGGCACAAGCCCTCCGCTCCAAGCAAAGCGACTCAACCATCAACGAACTTCGCCGCGATCTTCGCAACCAGCAAGCAGCTTTGACTGCACTGGAAGCTGAAGACGCGGTTTTGCCTGCGACTCGCAAGGCTGCCCGTCCCTTTGGACTGAGCGCCGGTGAGATCGTGCTAGGCAATGCAAGCACTACCTACAGCCTCGGCATGTAGGAACAAAATTCGCGGGGAGTTCCCGCGTTGCCGTCTGACGAGCGTGTCGAGAGCGCGAATCAGGCGGATTCAGGAGAGGGGTGTAGCCGCCCTTATTTCGGCTGCAAATGTAACGCTAGCAAAGGATTGCTAGCGTTGAATCCAGAAGGAACTGTATCCATGCCACAATTTCCTTTGAATGCTTCGACCGGTGATCCGATCTTCCGCGCTCAGAACAACTCGATCAGCTCGATCCGTAGCTTCAGCCGCATCGCTGGCGCCTCGGCCAACAAGCTGAACAACCAAACGCGCATCGTCAATCCCGGTGAAGACCCGCTCGCATTCCAGGCTTCGCAGCGCATCCGCTCGGACCTGGGCGCTCTGCGCGTCATTACCGAAGCTGGCCAGCTCAACGCCTCGACGCTCGGAATCGCGATCGACGGTCTTGAGTCCCAGAAGACGCAACTCGACCAGATCAAGCGCTCGCTCGTTCTGGCCCAGGCTGCAACCGACCCGCAGAAGTCGCTGATCCAGCAGGACATCGACTTGGCCATCTCGCAGATCGACGCCACTGCCAACACGACTCGCCTCGGTAACCGCGGCTTGCTCAATGGCAACAGCACGATCTTCGCCGCTGACAGCATTGCTGCCGACGGTCCGGTCACCAACTTCCCGGCCGGCGCTGGTCGCCTCGCTGCCAACTCGGGTGTCTTCGCCGTCAAGGTGAACAAGCTCGGCGTCGGTGGTGCTGGTAACACCCGCACGCTGGAAGACGGCCGCAAGGTCCTGTCCTTCAACGTCAGCATCGCGTCGACCGACAAGGCTCAACGCGCCAACCTGCTGCTCGCAGGCGGTACCTCAGGTGTGTTCACCGAGTTCCGCGTGACCGGCAAGTACGGTTCAACCACGCTGCGCGTCGACGGCACTGCGCCGTCAAACGTTGCCACCTCAAGCAACTTCGACTCAGTCATCCGCGAGTTCAACCTCAAGGCTGCTGAAACCGGCGTTGTCCTGGTTCAAGAGTCCGGCGGTTCGGGCATCCAGCTCCAAGCCACTGGCTTCGGCGACGACTTCTTCGTCAAGGTTGAAGTGATCGACGGTTCCGCCAACGGCGCGACCTTCACCGACGGCACGACTGCTGTCGGTGGCGATCAAATCGGTGCCTCGACGGCTGAGCAAGGCGTTGCTGCCACTGCATCGTTCAACGGCACCCGCGTCCGCCTCGGCGGCGAGTTCGGTACCACGGCCTACCTGCAAGACAACGGCTACGACATCCACGTCGACTTCGGTACCGCTTCGTTGGCTCTCTCCGGTGCGGCTGCTACCGCCACCTCCGGCACGATCAACGTTGACCTGAGCACGGGCGTCAAGGGCGTCCTGGGCATCGGTGGTCGCCAGGGTGAAGTGGTTCACTACGGCTACAACGTCTTCAACTCGGGCACGCTCGGCAAGGGCAACCCCCCGATCGAAGCCGTGACCGACTCTGACGGTGGACTGGGCTACGGCGGCGGCACGATCGTCGGCAACCAGTACCTCGGCGTCTACGCCGTGGCTGACCTCTACTCGGGCTCAGCTCTCTCGATCGAATCTGGCCGCGTCACCGACTCCATCAACACGGTGGACCGCGCGATCGACCAGATCATCCAAGAGCAAACCCGCCTGGGCATCATCCAGGGCTCGTTCTTCAACACTGTGAGCCAGGCCGAGACGACCATCTCGAACCTCGCTTCGTCCGACGCCGACATCATCGGTGTGGACGCTGCCACTGAGATCACTAACCTGATCCAGGCGCAGCTCGGTGTGTCGACCTCGAGCTCAGTGCTCTCACAGGCCAACGCCATCCAAGCCAACATCTTCTCGCTGCTCCGCGGCTAAGCGAACGCAAGTTCGACAAGCTAAGACAGCAGAAGCTGAAAGCAAGAAACCCTCGGGAAGCTCGTCTTCCCGGGGGTTTCCCCTTTTAGTCAGCAGAATCCCTATTCATGCCAGTTCTACTGCGAGCGTTGCTTGCTTCACCCGCAGCGATTGCGTATTCTTTGCGGCAGCATTCGCGCAACCAAACACGCCCCGGTAGCTCAGTTGGATAGAGCGGCGGTTTCCTAAACCGCAGGCCACAGGTTCGAACCCTGTCCGGGGCACCATCGCCTACGCAACGCTGCTTACTCGCAAAAGCGCGATGATGCCGAAACGCTATATCACTTCTCGTTTCGACATAGTCGGCACGTCGTCATCCCGAACGCCGTAGGCGGAGGGATCTCCCCCGCAACCAACGCGGCACTTTTCTTTGCACACGATTCGCTCGTCTTGGGGCGGGCTGTCGGTGCGCGCTCCAAGGCGAACCGCCTCTCAGAGGCTGCGCCTCCTGCGAGGTGCCCGATCCCTTTCGCGGCTCGCAACGCGAGTGTGCTCAGTCCTCGTCGCGAATGCGTCGCTCATCGCGATAACCGCGAAGTGATATCGAGATTCGATCTAGACTAGTCAGCCTGCGATGGGGCCTCTGCTTCTCTCTGCTTGGTGAGCATGAGCTGATCAACCGGAAGCTGCATCTCTTCCATTCGCGCGAGCAAGTCTTGATAGAGCGCATCATCGATTTGCGGCGAGCGCGCCAAGAGCCAGACGTAGTCGCGATCCGGTTCGCTGACAACAACCCACTGATAGTCCTGTTCGTCGAGTGCGACGATCCAGTAGTCGCCGTAGAAGGGCCAGAAGAAGGTCACCCGAAACTTCGCGTTGGTAGACGTATCGGCAACGTAGGCATGGCCAGTCGCGTCATCAACTTCGCCATCCAAAGTGCCTTGATAGCAGCGGTTGTAGACTTTGACGTCGCCATCGGCTTCGAGCTCATAGGTCGCAGTCGTCCCGGTGCAGCCTTCTTGAAAGGGGTTCGGCGTGCGAGCAATCTCGTACCAGGTCCCCATGTAGCGCTCGACATCCACATGCTGCACCGTTTGCAGCGGCGGTGCTCCGACGAGATCCGTATGACTTGGACTGCCGCATCCGATCGGGATCAATATCAGCCCGAGCGCGAAGACCAGTCCACCAGAAATCCACTTCATCTTGCTCATGTGTGCTCCTTTGCCCCTCCTCAGGATACCAATAGCTGAGCGCCACACGGGAGCGTCCACCCAGAAGCCACAAAGCGAAAATCCCCCATCTGAAGTAGGCCTTCAAAGGGGGGATCAAAGCTCGACAGAGAGTTCGTTCGCGCATCTTGCTTAGGAGAGAAACACCATCGCGCCACCCACCAAGCTCAGCAGCGGAAAGCTGATCAGCAGAGCAAGGCTCATCAGGCAGCCCTTCTTGTTTTCCGTGCGCTGGCTCACCGCCATCTCAGCCACGCGGTCCACGCGCTCTTCATCATTGATGTGCTTCGCATCTTCGGGGATCTTCACCACCTGCGAATCGAAGCGGCGATAGTTCGCGAGCGCATTGTCGATGATCATCGCAAGATTCGGGAAGACTTTGCGCAGCGCTTTGAGCGTGTCGATACAGCGTTGGCGCTCCGCAGGATCAAGCTTCGAGCCCGCCTCGCTCAGCAGAGGGATCATCTCCGACGTCTGATTCTCGTTGAATCGCCCTTCATCAATCATCCGACTCAGCACAGGCGCTGCGTCCCAGTAGGACTCTTCACGAATTGCTGCGACGAGGCGAGAGACCGCGAGCATCTTCTTGTTGAAGTAGTCGAGCAGTTGAGCGTGCCCGACCGGTCCAACTTCAATCATCCCGATCAAGCAGGTGTTGACTACGTCGCGTGAGCCGTCATAGACGCCGCGCATCAGAGCGGGGAGGGCGTTCTCGGTGCCGAGCTCGACGATCTTTTGATAGCCGTGAACTCGATCGTGCTCGTTGCTAGCCGCAGTTTTAGTAATCCATTTGGAATACTCGCGCGCCCATTCTTCCTTGGGTACGCGGATTTCGCGGTTGCAGTTCTCGCAGACGAAAATGCCTCCGGCGAGATTCGGCTCGACCTCAAACTTCTTCGCGTCACATGTGCATTCAACGAGAATCATGAACCTTGCCCTCCCGCGAGACATCCCAGCCTGATCTGCCTGATCGCTGAGAAGCCCGCCGGCAAAACCACTACTTTGACGCATAGGGCGTCAATCTGAGGCAATCGGCATGATGAGGGGAGTGCTCAAGGAAAAGCATGAGCTTTTATTCGTGGGCTCGACTGTCCTACTCTTCGCTCGGCGCACGCTTGATGCGCAACACGAGGCGAAGCGCACGCGGATTCTCTTCCCGGCTGGTAGAGCTCGGCGGAGCGCTGCCAGCGTCAGGGTCATCCTTTGCCAACTCGCGATCTTCGCTCTCGGCTACTTTGCCGCGAGGCGCTGCTGCACCTCTTGACTTGACATCACGATCAACGCGCTTATCCGCACCCTGCAGTTCAGGCTTCTTTGCAGCGTCATCGGCAGGTGCGCCTTCAGACGCATCGCCAGCGCTGCCCTCGCCTTCCGATTCTTCTTCGGCCTTTGGCTCTGCAGGCGTCTGAGGCGCGGGCGTTTCATCTCCATCAGACAGCTCGTGGGGGCGCGTTGCCCCAGACTTTGCGCCTTCCTCACGATCACGATCAGACTCTTCCGCCTTCAGGTTCTCGCGCGGGGCATTCGGAGCTGCGCCCCCGCCACTGCCCGCACCAAAGCGATTTTCTGACTTCGGCGAAGCGCGGCGGAAGTGCTGGAGCAGCCGCTCAACGTCGGCCAGACTTTCGGCGTCAGCGCTTTGATCTCGCTGCGCATTTGGATCTGATGAGGGGGTCGATTCCTTCTCAGGTTTCGCGTTGTGCTTGTCTTCGCTTGGCGAATCAGCTTCTTTCTTAGGTTGATCGGCTTCGGGAACATCTCCCCATTCGCCATCTTCCTTGTCCGATGGCTGGCCCTTCCGAAGCCTTTGAGCACTTCCAAGGCGCTCATCCTCGGCGGAGACTTCGCAGTCTGCCCCAGACGTCAGGAGCTGAACTTGCACGGAACCTGAAGACTGCATGCGCGCAAGTAGCTCGACGGTTTGCGCGTAGTCTTCGACCGCAACTTCAACTTCGTACTCGACGTAATCGCCGAAGTCACGCACCTCAGCGAGAGGTAGCGACGCGCCATCTTGAGTGCGCGAGCGCTCGTTCCGCCTGCCCGCAACTGGGTCTTCCCCAGCGGGCGCGGGTGCTGGCAAGCGACTGATCTCAGAGTAGATCGCTTCGAATACTTCGCCGCTGGTCAGCGTAGAGCTGGAAACGCAGAGGGCTAACTCGGTGCGCGGATTGGCGGCCAGATTCCTGCGAGTCAGCGCAAGTCCAGCGTCGCTCAAGCGTGTTGCGTTGACCGCACGAGGCGCATCCTCAAGTGGAGCTTCGCCGGCGCTATCCGCCGGGCGCTCGACCGCCCCTGCACGAGTAGGCTTGCTTTCGGTCGCTGCATCGCTAGCCGCGCTAGGGGACATGTGGACGAGATCCGCAGCACTCTTCTCTTCCATGCTTGGCGAGGGTTCAGAGGCATCGAAGGAATTGTTGCTCGCTTCTTCGACTGAGCTATCCCTGCCCGCACTCTCGTGAGCGGCCGAATCCCTTGTCGCCAGATCCGGTGATTCAGTGTGACCAAACCCGAAGCCGCCCAAGCCTTTCCACGAAACGCTCAATCCCAACGCTACGACCGCAAGTGCCGCAGTTGAGTACCACACGCGCCGCAAGCTCAAGATGCGACCTTTTGCGCGCTTAGCGGGCGTCTTCGCAGCCGCATTCGCGACCTCGCGATCAACTTGCTGCTTGAAGCGCTGAGCAAAATCGTGGGGCATGAGGGGCGCTGGCATGGAAAACTCAGCAGCGCGAACGATTTGGGTAAGGGCGCGAAGCTCGTCCATGAATTCACGGGCAATGTCGCCCTCAGCATTCTCGGCAGAAAGCAACGCTTCAACGCGAATCACCTCGTCCGGCGTGCATTCGCCGTCGAGGTACGCGCTGAGAAGCTCTTGATCGCTTTGCTGCATGGCTTTGCTCTATGCCCCAGGTTCAGTGCAATCTGCCAAAGCCCATATCGGCAGATTCCATGGATGATCCCGCAGATTCTGCCGAGATCACGCTCTTCCAACCCCATTGACGCTGGACTGGTATCAAAAGTTCCCGCATCTTCACGGAATCCTGCTCATCTGGCGCGCTTTTCGCCATTCCCGAGTGTAGCACGCTGCATTTGTGAAGTCCCACCCGACGCTTGGTGAGTAAAGCCTCGTTTCGAGCGGCTTGGCTTCGCAGCGCGCGCATTCGCGCGAGTTGACTGAGTCACGGAGAAGACCGAGGGATGAGCGGAGTTCAGCGCCATCGGCGAAGGCACAACTGCGTTTGCTGGAGATGTTGCGCGTTGAGAGAGCTTGCGAGGCGGGGCTTAACGCAACGTCTCATGCAATCCGAGGATTGAGCTCATCGAAAAAGGATCCCTCCCCTTCGGCTGCGCCTTCGGTCGGGGTGACGACACTCAGTCCACAGCAATTCGAGAAATGCTCTAGGCTAGCGTTTCGCCATTTTTCGCGCTCATGCGAGCGAGAGAAATCGGAGTTCAACGCAAAGGCCGAAAGAGCGCAAAGGCTCGCAAAGCCTGTCGGATCAAG